>LFFM01000793.1_pt1 | contig 22306 bp, 19 predicted proteins | sample 643131 | NCBI WGS metagenome assembly LFFM01 (sample SAMN03777445, study PRJNA286221) | soda lake metagenome | biome: soda lake; feature: Kulunda steppe; material: water; isolation source: sample Tc-Br brine of Tanatar trona crystallizer | place: Russia: Kulunda steppe | collected 2011-07
AGCGTCTCCCGAACGCGATCGGCATCGGGCATTCCCGCGACCGGGTTCGTGGCGACGGTCCAGCACGCCTCGGGCGTCCCGTCAGCGATCGCATTGACGATACCGACCGGGCCGGGGCCAGGGTCGTCCGGCAGACGGCTCGCTGGCACGTCCCACGCATCGGCGATCGTCTCCCGATGGTCAGGATCGGCAAACGGCCGGTGGCCGGGCCACGTTCCCTTCGAGGAGCAGACCCGGGTTCCCATAGAGTTGGCCTGTCCCGTCAGTGAGAACGGACCGCTCCCGGGTTCGAGGTTGCCGGTCGCCAGACAGCAGTCGATGAGCGCCCGCGCCGTCGCCGTCCCCTGGACGCTCTGGTTGACACCCATTCCCCAGTAGACCAGCGTCCGGTCGGCAAACGCCGCCCCAACGCGCTCGACAGTTTCGATGGAGACGCCGGCCGTCTCGGCGGCTGCTTCGACTGCTGGAAGCTCTTCGAGGAGCGCATCGAACCCGACCGTCGCCTCGTCGATAAACGATCGATCGATTGCTTCGTTCTCGACGAGGTGTGCCAGGATGGCCCGCGCAAAAGCGAGGTCGGTTCCGGGTTCGAGCTGAACGTGGTGGTCGGCGTCGGCGACCGTTTCGCTTTCGACCGGATCGACGACGATCAGCTGGCTGTCGTCATCGTCGGCGCTGTCGGCGATCCAGCGGTACATCACCGGATGGGCGGCTGCCGGATTCGCACCCCAGACGAGGTGGGTCTTCGCCGCCGGGATGTCGTCGTAGGTCGGTGGGGGCGCGTCACTCCCGAAGGCCTGGTAGTAGGCCGTCACGGCCGACGCCATACAGAGTGTCGTGTTCGCGTCGTAGTACCGGGTCCCGAACCCACCGCGGGCGAGTTTGCCCAGGGCGTAGGCGGCCTCGTTCGTCTGTTGGCCGCTTCCCAGGACGGCGACACCATCTCGGCTTTCGGCGAGAGCCTCCTGGAAGCGATCGACGACGATATCGAGTGCAACGTTCCAGCTGGTCGGGACGAGTTCGCCATCGGTTCGGATAAGCGGCCGGGTCAGCCACTCGCCACCGGGATCAGCCGTTTCGTCGACGCCTCGCTGGCAAGCCAGCCCGCGGCTAACCGGGTGGTCAGCGTCGCCGCGCACTGTATCGAGTCCATAGCCGTTGTCGACACCTTTCTGGAGATGGCCACAGCCGACCGCACAGCGCATGCACGTCGTCGGCGTCCACCCGCTCATCGGTTCCTCCGTGGGCAGACGGGACAGTCGATCGGTCCCGTCGTGGTTCCCGTAGACACCGTTACAGTGGTTGCGATCGCCGTGCTGGTGAAATAGCGTATAGCATGCGTCATTGATGTGCGGTTTTCAATCTAATAGTTAAACAATTGGCGGTATAATTGTTCCGATATGGCCATATGTACGCAATAAACAAGCTATTCTCTACAAACGTGTGCTCGCGCCCACACGCATACCGACCACCCACAGCCGACGGACCGAACGCGAGTGTGATGAGACAGTTACCGACCGACATGGGTTTGAGAATGTACTGTTTTTCTCCGCTCACGGACCGCAGGTTACAATTCATATCTTTCTATCTGAAATATATGCGGCTCCGTAGTCGGGTTACCGGTCCGTCTGATTCCAGCCCTTATTTCCATATTTATTAAATAGCCAGGTTTTTATGCTAATCTGCAAAGTTATACCCATGATGACTCCGCATACGAACACTGTTTCAGCAAATAGGTTGTGCTACACAGTCGGAGGGAACGAGTAATGGTACACAAAAAAGAGACCTACAAAGAAGAGTTGTACGGTGACGACGTCCGCGAGAAGCTACTCGAGTTCGCCGAAAAGGGGTTCGAGTCGATTCCGGAAGACGAACGCGAAGAATGGTTTACGAGATTTAAATTCTGGGGTATCTTTCACCAGCGATCGGGTCAAGAGAGCTACTTCATGATGCGGCTGACCAACTGCAACGGTCGGCTCGAACCCGGCCAGCTCAGGGCCATCGGCGAGGTTGCCCGTGACTACGCCGTCGGCCCGATATCGAACCCAGAGTTCGGCAACGGCTGGATCGACTTTACGACCCGGCAATCAGTTCAGCTCCACTGGATCAAACTCGAAGACGTCCCGGCCATCTGGGAGAAGCTCGAATCCGTCGGCGTCACCACTCGATCGTCAGGTGGCGATACGATGCGAAACATCTCGGGCTGTCCGGTCGCCGGCAAAGACAAAAACGAAGTCGTCGAAACACTGCCGCTGCTCGATCGGTTCCAGGCGGAGATCCGGGGTGACGATGTGCTCTGTAATATGCCCCGAAAGTTCAATATCTCGATTACAGGGACGACAGAAGGCGGGGCACAGGACTCGATCAACGACATCGGGCTCGAACCAGCCCGCAAGGAAATCGACGGCGAGGAGAGCATGGGATTCAACGTCCGCGTTGGTGGCGGTCTCGGCGGCCGCAAACCTCGCGTTGCCCGCCCGATCGACGTCTTCGTCACGCCGGACAACGCCTACGAGGTCGTCCGTGGCTTCGTCGAACTCTACCACGACCACGGCAATCGAGAGGTTCGCTCGAAGAACCGATCGCGCTTTTTCGTCGACGAACACGGCACCGAGTGGATCCGCGACCTGCTCCAGGAGGAGTACGTCGACTTCGAACTGCAGACGGCCGGCGAGGACCTGCGCGACCAGTACACCTACAACGCGGGCCGGCCCAGCGAAGCGGGAAAAATCGATTACCTCGGCGTCCACGAACAGCAGGATGGAAACTACTACGTCGGTCTCAGCGTTGCTGTCGGCCGAATGGTCGCCGAAGACGCGATCGAACTCGCCGATCTCGCCGACGAGTACGGCTCCGGCGAGCTCAGACTGACCCGCCGACAGAATCCGATCATCGTCGACGTCGACGCCGATCGTGTCGACGAACTGCTCGACGAGCCGTTGCTGGACAAACACAAACCCGAACCGAACCCGTTCGTCCGCGGAGCGATGGCCTGTACCGGCACCGAGTTCTGTTCGCTCGCGCTGGTCGAGACCAAGGCTCGGATGGCGACGATGTTGCGCTGGCTCCGGGACAACGTCGAGTTGCCAGACGACGTCGACCAGCTCAAGATGCATTTCTCCGGCTGTACGGCCGACTGTGGGCAGGCAAACACTGCTGATATCGGCCTGCTCGGAATGCGAGCGCGGAAAGACGGTGAAATGGTCGAAGCAGTCGATATCGGCGTCGGCGGCGGGATCGGCGAGGAGCCGTCGTTCGTCGAATACATCCGCCAGCGGGTGCCTGCAGACGAGGCTCCGGGTGCGATCCGTAACCTCGTCCAGGCGTTTGCGGCCCACCGCGAACCCGGCCAGACGTTCCGACAGTGGGTCGATTCGACCGGCGAGGAGGCACTCGTCGAACTCTGTGAGCCCGAAGAGACGAGCTACGAGGATCCGTGTCTGACCGACGCCAAGCAGTCGTGGTACCCCTTCGCCGAAGAGGAAGGTGCCGACGGGGAGGTTGCCTCCGCCGATGACTGATCAGTCAACAGGCGTGGCGAGCGTCGAGGAGACGGATCGACGATCGATCAGCCCACGGACGCCGCCGACCGAACACGTCTCAGCCGACGTTGCACCAGAGCTGTTTGATGCCGCGCTGTCGAACTGATACGGAGTGTTGTACTTAATTACCGCCCATCGGCCTCCTGACCGGCGATCGGCGGCACCGACGGACGACAGAACAGAGCGGCGATCGGCAAGATACACACGACGACTCTCAGTAGTCAGTCAGAACAGCCGATGCTCGTCGATAACTCAGCGGTATCTACGCCGGCATCGGCGTCCGTCGCCGTCACCTCCCGGACGAACGCAACGAAATTATCGAAGACAAGCTTCGCCTCGCAGGCCTGCTGATAGTTCTCGTCGGTAATTTCGTCCAGCACCGATCGGAGCCGTTCGTCGGAGAGCTCCTTTCGGTGGACGAGTTCGCGGGCAGTCTTCGTATCGTACTCGGGGTGGAACTGGACACCGAAGACCCGACCGGTATGAAAGCCGTGGTTCGAGTACTCGTTCGTCGCGAGCGGCTCGCTTCCGGGAGGGAGCGTCGTTACCTCGTCGGAGTGGCTCGTAAAGGCCGTAAACTCCTCGCTGATACCATCGAACAGCAGCGAGTCGCTTACCTGCTCGATCGAACTGTAGCCGACCTCGTAGGCCCCCATGTCTTCGACCGTTCCGCCGAGGACGTCCGCGAGCAGCTGGTGGCCCCAACAGATCCCCAGAAACGGCATTCCGCGATCGATCGCGTCGCGAACCCACGATTTGGTCGATTCGATCCACGGCTCGTCCCAGTAGACCGACGAACGGGAGCCGGTGACGACGGCGCCATCGAACGCAAAGCTGTCGGGCGTCTCACCATCGGTGACGTCGAACTCTGACAGGGAAGCGTCGAGTTCGCGCCGAAAGTTTCGGGTCGTGTTCTGGTCCTGGTGGGCCGCGTTCAGGACCGCGATCCGGAGCTGACTCATTGGACGCTAGTGGCAACTCGATATAGATAGGGCTTCTGTCGAGTGCTGGCGTTGCCGCAACCGCCGACAGGCATCAGTGTGTCGCTGACACGGGTTGGGGATCGGACTCGGACGGGTTCAGTTTCCCGTGTCCGGCAGCCACACCGCGTCTCCCGTCCGGCAGCTACACCGTGTCTCCCGTCCGGCAGCCACACCGCTCACTGCTCGTCGGCGTGACGCCGGAGCACGCCGAGCAGCCGATCGTTGACCGTCCGCGATCGCTCGACGAAACAGCAGTGGCCCGCGCCGTCGAGTTCGACGAACTCCCCACGGGGTAGCCCTCGTGCGAGTTCGCGGCCGGCCGAAGCCGGTACCAGTTCGTCTCTACTCCCGTGAATTACCTGTGTCGGCTGGGTGAGTTCGACGAGCCAGTCGCTCGCGTCGAACCCATCGAGTGTGGCCACCTGTGCCTCCCAGCCGGCCCGATCGGCGTCACCGTCGCTTCGCCAGTCGACGATCCCGTCGCGAACCTCGGGCTGCTTCTCGAGAAACGCCGCCGAGAACCCCGCCGACAGCGAGTCACGAAGGGCCGCCCGATCGTCCGGCGGCGCAAACAGCGGTTCGAGATCGAACGCGGTGGCGCTGGCGGCGGTTCCAAAGAGCGTCAGCGTCTCGACTCGAGACGAGGTCCGTGCCGCCGCGAGCGCGATCGCTCCGCCGAGTCCACAGCCGACGAGGTGGGCCGATCGAACCTCGCAGTCTGCCAGCACCGCCTCTACGTCCGCGACGAGCGTCTCCATCGTGTACGGTCCCGGCGGGGCGTCCGATCGACCCGTCCCGCGAAGATCCCAGACAATCGCCTCGTGGGGGCCGGCGACGGCACGGTGTTGCCACCCCCAGGACCAGCCGCCGAGGCCGGCCTCGGGAATAAAGACCACGGGGTCGCCACTCCCCTGACGATCGTAGTACAGCGAGACGTCACCGTTCGTAGCTGTCGGCATACCCGTTCTAGGGACGATCGGGGAAAGAAAGCGACGGTCTCGATCGACACCGAAACGAGTCCGACAGTCTCGATCGATCGGCGTCGACGCCGTTCAGGCGTTCAACACGTTTCGCAATACGTCGGGCGCATCGTCGAGCGCATCGTCGAGATCCTCGACGTTCGGGCCGCCACCCTGTGCGAAGTCCGGCGGACCACCGCCGCCGCCGCCGACCTTCGCGGCGAGTTCGCCGACGACCTCGCCGGCGTTGACGCCGACGTCGTCGGGTACTGCCACGACGAACTGGGCCCCGTTCTCGCCGCTGCCGAGGACGGCGATCGATTCCTCCGCGACGAGTGCGTTCGCGGTCGCGCGGAGTTCACCCATGTCGGCGTCGATTCGATCGATGATGGCGGTCGTTTCGCCGACCTCGACTTCGTCGCCGCTCCCGCCACCGCCGGCGCGGGCCGCCGCGAGCTGCTCTTTCAGGTCCTCGATCTGCTTGCCACGGCCTTTCCACTCCTCGAAGAATCGGTCGGCAGTCTCGGGCACGTCGTCGGGGGCGACGTCGAGGATCTCCGCAGCCTCGTAGAGGGCGTCTTCTTTCTCCTGTGTCGCCTCGATCGCCGCCTCGCCAGCAGCGAAGGTGAGCCGTTCGACGCCGTCCTGGACGCGCTCTGCGTTCAGTATCTTGATCGCGCCGATATCACCCGTTCGGGCCACGTGGGTCCCACCACAGGCCTGGACGTCCTCGTCGACGTGGATCAGCCGGATCTGCTCGCCCGGCGGGATCCCACCCTGGTAGAGGTCGAAGCCGTGTTCGGCCTCGGCATCGTGACGATCGGGCCACTCCTGGCTCACGGTCGTGTTGTCCATGACGATCTCGTTTGCCACGTGCTCGATTCGCTTGACGTCCTCACGATCGATTCGCTCGTAGTGGCGCATATCGATCCGGGAGGAGTCGATGCCCTTCTGTGCGCCGGCCTGGCGGATATGATCGCCGAGGACCTGGCGGGCGGCGTGAATGACGATGTGTGTCGCCGTGTGGTGGCGCATAAGCTGGCGGCGGCGCGTGGCATCGACCTGTCCGTTGACGAACTCGCCTTTCCCCGGACTGGCGTCGGTGCGGTGAAGGATCACGCCGTCTTCGATCTGGACATCCTCGACGTCGACCGTCGTGTCGTCAGTCGAGAGCGTTCCCGTATCCGCGGGCTGGCCACCGCCTTCGGGATAGAACATAGACTGGTCTAAGACGACGTCGTAGCCGTCCTCGCGCTCGAAAACGTCGAGTACCATCGCCTCGAACTGGGTCCGTTGCTGGTCGTCGTAGTAGAGTTTCTCAGTTTCTGGAAGGTCAGCGAAGCGTTCGTCTTCCTCCTGGTCGATCGTGTCGGCAGTTTCGGGCGTCTCCTGGCGCTGTGCGACGAGGCTATAGAAGTCATCGGGAACGTCGACCTCGGCTCCAGCGTCGTCGGCGATCTCTGCGACCATATCCGGCTGGATGCCATGGGAGTCATAGAGCTCGATCAGCTCGTCGGTCGGGATCGGCTCGTCTTTCTCGGCGTACTCCTCGGCGATGCTCTCGACCCGTCGGCCGCCGCGTTCGAGCGTCTCGCGGTATTTTTCAACCTCGGTCCGGACGATATCGCGGATGGTATCACGGTTCTCGTATTCGAGGCGCTTGGCCTGCATGTCGACGAGTTCGTCCAGCGGTGCATCGACGCCGACGTTGTCACAGAGTCGCTTCGTGCGACGGAGTACCATCCGCGCGAGATAGCCCGTCCCGACGTTCGAGGGGACGATACCGTCGCCCAGCATGTACGCGAGGGTCCGGCAGTGGTCGGCGATCGCGTAAATATCCTCCAGGGGCTCGACCAGCCCGCGAAGTTCGTCGGTCGAAACGTCGAGCTGGGCAGCGAGATCGTCGCGAGCAGCCTCGACATCGACGACGTCGTCGATGTCGAGCTGGCCCGACAGTCGGGCGGCGCGGTTGACGAGTGCGTCCTGTTCGTCGGTGTACTCGATCCCGGCGTTGTCCTTCAGGAAGGCGATCATTTCGGGGTAGATCGCCTCGTAGACCGTCGGCGTCCCCTGGCTCATCCAGGTCCACCGTTCGAGTCCATACCCCGTATCGACGACGTAGGTGTCCATGTAGGAGTAGCGGTTCCCGTCTTTGAGCTCGTACTCGCCGTCGGGATCTTGCTCCATGCACATGAACACGAGCGTCGCAAGTTCGAGGCCCTTGTAGATAACCTCGATCGCCGGCCCAGCGTTGCCGCCGCCGACCCACGGATCCTCGATGTAGGTGACGTCGGTGATATCCGCACCCAGTTCGGTAAGCAGTTCGTCACAGAGTTCGACGGTCCGATCTTTCCAGTAGACCTCGCCCTCGTAGGCGTACTCCTCGTCTGCGTCCTCACGGACATTAAACGCGTGGTGGGCCATCATTTCGAAGGCCATCGTGTGGCGTCCCGTCTTGCCGACGTTGTCGATGTCCTGCATCCGGATGCACGGCTGGGAGATCGTCAGCGGGTTCGCCGGCGGTGGCGTCTCACCGCTGGTGACCAGCGGCTGGAAGTCGTAGATCGACGCCTGCGTGAGCAAGACATCGTCTCGCCAGCGGTTTGCCGCGACCGGATACGGGTCGATCCGCTCGTGATCGTGCTCCTCGAAAAAGGAGAGAAACGCCTCCCGCATCTCCGCTAAACTGTACTCCGTCGCGAACCCGGGCTCGCCGATAAAGTCGTACTCCGCACACGGCGGCTCGCCACAGGTCTCACGGCCGTGGTCGCGCGTCCAGAAGTGGGCCCCACAGTCGGCACACTCCTTGCGTTCGAATCCTTCCTCCTCGAAGTACTCGAGGCGGTACTCGTCCGCCAATTCGCTCATTATACCTGTTTGGCCAGCCAGCGCGTAAAACAGTACTGGTTGTTTGGTTCGGCCCGAACACGAACGATCCGCGACCGACTGTGCTGGCCGAGCCGATTTCGTCCGAACTGATTTAGCAAACGCCCGCAGATGTTGAATGAAGTATCAACCACGTCCGTTTTTACCCGATGGGGTCGTATTCCGGAACCAGTCAGCCGTATTATCCAACACATATTTATTCTTGTTCGCCGGGTATGCGTGACGAGGACCACCACTCGATCGCACCCATGGCCAGTATCGTCCTGTACGTCGCGGCGACCGAATCGGCTGCCGATTCGGGCGCAACTGAACTCGAACGAGCCGGCACTCGCCTCTCGGTGGTGTCCGCCGTCTCGATCGAGACGATCCGCAAGCGGGCACCAGCAGCCGACTGTGTCGTCTTCGCGGAGACGCCGACAACGGCCGCCGGTGCACACTTGCTCGACGTCATCGACGCCTGCGGGCCGACACCGCTTGTACTCTACACCGAGTCGGAGTACGGGCCGACGACCGCACGGGCGACTGACGGGATCGACGGCTACGTTCGTCGCGACGGCGATCGGGACGCGATCCACCTCGCCGACGAGATCCACTGGGTCTGTCACGAACCGGAGCGAGGGACGGCACAGGCCCCAATTCCGATCGCGCCAAGCGAGTCGGAGCCGGAGCCGGAGCAGATCGCCACCGACGGTGCCCTTGTGAAACGACAGCGCGCTGCCCAGCGGGAGCGACTCGACGCGATCGAGCGACTCATCGACCACGACGTCCGAAACCAGCTCAACCTCGCGAAAGGGTATCTGACGATCGCGAGAGAGACGGAACGGCTCGGCCAGATGACGGAGGTCGAGGCCGCCCACGAGCAGCTCACCGAGTCACTGGAGATGCTGTTGGGGCTCGCCGAGCAGCGAGAGGTGATCGCCACGGTCGAACCGGTCGGGCTACAGGATATCGCCCGCCGCGCCTGGGCACGGCTGGACGACGTCGACACCGACAACGCTAGCCTCGAGTTCGAGGGAGAGCAGTTGCTCGAAGCCGACAAGGAACGACTGACGGAAACGTTCGAGCAGCTGTTCCGAGTTCCCGTGGGGACAGCAGCCGGCACAGACGACGGCACGACCACAGTCCGAGTCGGTGCCTGTTCGGACGGATTTTTCGTCGCGTTCGAGGGTGCGTGTCCGACAGCGACACTGGAAACACTGCTCGAATCGGACGCCGTTCCGCCGGAACAGGGACAGGAATCGGTCGAGACCGTTCGCCGGATCGTCGACGCCCACGGCTGGTCGATGCAGGTCGACGCCCACAAAGAGGGTGAGACACGCATCGAGTTCACCGGGGCAAGCGCCGACGACACGGCTATCTTTCCCGACTCGCCGTCTGGGCTGAACCGGGATTCGGCCTCCGTGTCGGGACCCGGAAACTGATCAAGCGATGCGGCCGGGACGAATCTACGCGGCGTTCTCGATCGCAAGCGACGCGAGCAACGCTTCGAGCTGGAGCCGTTCGTTTGCTCCTTCCGTAATCCGGTAGTCCACTTCGCCGAGTCGTTCGAGCAACCGAACCGTCGCCCGCTCGGGGATGTCGAACTCCCAGGCCGATCGGTGGAGCTGGTCGATGACGTCGCCGCCGGCGAGGCCGCGATCGGTCAATAGGCCCTCCAGCGCTGCACGTGCAGCGGTGAAATCGCCCTCGATCGCGTGTGCGACCATCGCCTCGACCTCCTCGGGGCGAGCCGTCGAGGTGAGCGCGAAGACGGTTTCCTCGTCGACTGTCTCACCCATCACGGCGGCAGCCTGTAAGGCGTTGATCGCCTTGCGCATATCGCCGTCGGCGGCGAAGACGAGTGCGTCGACGCCGTCGTCGGTGACCGTGATTCCCTCGGTGTTGGCGATTTCGCGGACCTGGGCCTCGACGGCGTCTTCGGTAAGTTCCGTAAACCGGAACACGGCACACCGCGACTGGATCGGATCGATGATCTGACTGGAGTAGTTACACGAGAGAATAAACCGAGTGTTGTTCGAGAACTGCTCCATCGTCCGGCGGAGTGCTGACTGGGCGTCTGACGTGAGGGCGTCGGCCTCATCGAGGAAGATGATCCGGTGATCGTACCCCCCAAACGACGATCGGGCGAAGTCCTTGATCCGATCGCGAACGACATCGATTCCGCGCTGGTCGGAGGCGTTGAGTTCGAGGAAATTCTCGCGCCAGTCGTCGTTGTAGACCTCGCGAGCGATGGCTTGTGAGCTTGCTGTCTTCCCGACACCGGCTGGGCCCGAAAACATGAGATGCGGCAGGTCGTCCTGCTCGACGTACCGCTGTAGTCGCGGGATAATGTTCTCGTGGCCCTTGATCTCGTCCAGCCGTTCCGGCCGGTACTTCTCGATCCAGACTTCGGTCTTCCCGGGCGTCGGCTCCGCCGCCTCGGCGTCGGCCTCGCTCATACCGAGCGCAAGGAGTGGCCCGCAGATAAATCGCCCGAAGGGCGGCCTCGACGATCGGCGACTCGACCGACGATATCACGGCGTGGGGACTCTCATGGCCGCCAACCGGTGGTGTAGCCGTTTTTGTCGATCGGCGTTGTAGTCAACGGTATGACAGACACGAGACGACACTGGCGACTGCTGTTGTGTGCACTCGTGGTTGCAGTCGTCGCCGGAGCGGTCGCAACGGCGACGCCGATCGCCACAGCCGACGAGTCGGGGACCGGTGGGACGATCGTCGTCGAGGAAGGGGAGACGGTCGACGATATCGAGGCGGTCGCGGGGAACGTGATCATCGAAGGTACCGTCACCGGTGACGTAAACGCGCTGTCCGGCAACGTCGAGATCAACGGTGAGGTCGGCGGCGACGTCGAAGCAGCGGCCGGGAACGTCGAACTCACCGGCGACATCGACGGCGACGTCAGCACTGCCGGCGGGAACGTCGTCGTCGCCGACGGGGCGACGATCGGCGGCTCGCTCGAAGCGGGTGCCGGAACCGTCACGGTAGACGGGACGATCGACGGCGACGCCACGATCGGTGCCGAGACGATCGCACTCGGGTCGGACGCGGAGATCGCGGGTGACCTCCGGTACAGCGGCACACTCGAAGGGAACACCGACGCGGTCGCCGGCACGATCACCGAGGAGGGGTGGTTCGACGTGGGCATGGAGCCAACGGTCCAGCCGATCGCCGAGTGGGTCTTCGCGGTCTATGCGTTCGTGTTGAACCTGTTGCTCGGAGCGATCTTGCTCGCGCTGTTCCCTAGATTCTCCGGGGCGGTCGCCAGCCGCGTCGCGACCAGTCCGGTCAAAAGCGGTCTCGCAGGGCTTGCGATCCTCATCGGCGTGCCGATCCTGCTGGTCGCGATCGCGATCACGATCGTCGGACTCCCGATCACCGTCGTCGGCGCGTTCCTGTTCGTCCTGCTGGTCTGGATCGGGGTGGTCTATGGCCGGTTCGCCGTCGCCGCGTGGGTGCTCTCGTACGCGGGCGTTGGCAACCGCTGGCTCGCGCTCGTCGTCGGACTCCTCGGCGGGGCGCTTCTCGGGACGATCCCCTACGTCGGCGGCCTGCTCAACGCCCTGATCGCTCTGCTCGGACTCGGCGCGCTCGCGATCGGACTCTACGCCAGCCGCCGGGGACGAGAGACAGGACAGAGCGCGACGCCCTCGAGCGGCCCGACAGCGGAGTAAGGCGGGCAGTCAATCAACGCGCTCAAGACCGCGCGCTCGTAACCGGCGAGTATGCACGTCACCGTCGACGTCAAAGGAGAGGCGGTCCACGAGTTCGACCTCGAGACGGTGGCAGCCGAACTCGATCGCGAGCCGACCTACGCCGACCTCCTTGCCGAAGTCGACCTCAGCCCCCACGAGGTGAGCGTTCTCGTCGACGGCCGCCCGGTGCCAGAGGACCAGCCTGTCGAGAGCGACAACGTCACCGTGTTGCGCCTGATCAAAGGCGGCTGATCACTGTTCGAGTGCTTCCTCGACGATCTCGTCGACAGCCTCGTCGATCGTCTCACCGATCGGGGTGGATTCGTAGCTGGCGGCGAGTCGGCGGACGACCGCGTACGCGAGCACGGTCGCGATCACCGCCAGGATCAGGTTGCCAACGAGCAGGCGAACGACGATCTCCGATCCGGCGTCGATCGACACGTCGGCCATCGTGACACCCTCGACGGGGCCGAGCAAGACCACGCCAAGCGTGAAACTCGAGGCGTATACACCCCACTTGACGACCGGGTTGAACACCAGCACCGACGCGAACAGCGCGATCTTGCTGACCGAGTCGAACAGGTACCCGATCGCCACGAAGAGGAACAATCCAGCGCCAAGCGTCGGCAACATCGTAATGAAGGTCCCCACAGCAAAGCTTCGCGCCGTCTCTCGTGGCGTGTGCTCCGCTGAGAAGGCGCGCCGGAGCTCCGTACGGATTCCCGTCGCGTAGCTGCCGATCCGCGCCTGAACACGTTTCATTCCGGCTACCGTTCTGTCCCGGGACGCATAAAACGTTGGACCATCGGCACCGAGACCCCCGGCATGGTCGCTGTCGATGGTGACTCCCGCCGACGTGGTCACTATCGACAATTGCTCCTGTCAACGTGGTCACTGTCGACGGTGACTTCCGCCAGCACGGTCGCTGTCGGCGGTACCCCCAGTCATCGCAAACTGATGAAAGCAGGATCGTTTTTACCGTCGCCGGCGTTGCCCGATTCGTGACTCGTCTCACCGAACTCGAGGTTCGATTGCCGAACGTCGGTCCGGGTCCTGACCCACTCACACTTACCGAGTTGACCGACCCCGTCCTGCCAGCGGACCCGACGACGACCAGCGACGCCGACCCCGCCCACGAGTCGATCGTCGTTTTGCTTCACCGGGACCATCACGCCGGCAACTGCCGCCGACAGGTTCGGGCCGTCGCCGATCGGTACGACGAGTTTCGCGAGCGGGGCTGTCAGGTCGTCTCAGTCGTACCCGAGCCACGCGCCAGGGTTCGCGAGTGGCAAACGCAGTACGACCTGCCGTATCCGATCTGTGCCGATCCGGAAACCAACGCGGGCGAGACGTTCGACCAGCCCGTCCACCACGGCCGACTCGGCGACGCGTTCGATCTCGTGGGACGGATGCCGACCGCGATCGTCCTCGACGTCCGTGATCCGGGAACCGTCAGCGTCGTTGCGACCTATCGCGGAGACACGATCTGGGATCGCCCCGAAATCGACGCGTTGTTGACCGACATCGACCAACGGACGTGAGTGACATGTACGTCCGTACCGCAACCCCCGACGACGTCCTCGAAATTCGACGCATCCTCGATGCGGCCATGCTCGAACCAGGTGACGTCGAACGGCGGACTGCGACGAACGACGTCCTCGTCGCCGGCGATCGCCACGGGACGACGACCGGCGACAATCGCGAGGAGGGCGAACGGATCCTCGGGACGCTCGTCCTCGCGCCGCGCGATCGGGGCGGCCACGTTGCCGCGATCGGCGTCCGCCGTCGCCACCGAAACCGCGGGATCGGGCGGGCACTGGTCGAGCGAGCGCTCGAACGAGAGAAGCGACTGACAGCACGGTTCGACGACGACGTCCGCCCGTTCTACGAGTCGCTTGGCTTCGCGATCGAGCCGATCGACGAGCAGCGCAATCGCGGCGTCGTGGAGACGACAGAGCGTGTCCAGTAGGCGGTGTCACCGCCGGCGGCATTTATTACCGAGAACGTGGTACGACGTTTGCATGGCCCTACAACGGCTGCTCAGCGGCGATCCATCGCGAAGTTCGAAACTCTACCTCGCGATCGGCGTCCTCTCGCTCGTGAAAGCGATCGCGGTTCGAAACGACTCAGAGCGGTTCCGACGGGAGCTGGTCGACGCCGGTCTCTATCTCGGGACCGGACTCCTGTTGAGACAGTACAGCCAGCTCAAAGCCGAAACGGAGGCCGAGTTGAAGTCACAGTTACCAGCGTGGCTCGTGGATGAAGCCGGCGAGGAGTCGACGGGACTTGCCTCGGCTGCAGCCGAACGCTTCGGGGCCGACCCCGAACCGGAGCCCTCGCTTACGGACCGGGCCCGGAACGTCATCGCGAGCCGGTGAGGCGATCGGACACCGATCGATCGGGACGAGCCGGGAGCGATCGGTGGTCGATCAAGCGATCGATCCCGTGGCAGGTTTCGATTGCGATCGTGATCCCGGCGGTGGATTACGAAGAGAGGAACGGCGACGCTGGAACGACGGAGCGCTGGAACGACAGAGCGCTGGAACGACGGAGACACGTATCACGCGTACGGCGCGCGACGCGCGCCGTTTCCCCGAGTGCGAGCAAAGCGAGCACTCGGTCTTTTTTTGGTCCAGATTTTTTGTCGGGGTTGAGCACGCCGAAGGCGTGCGATCCCCCGACAAAAAAGGTGGGTGTTAGAACAGGTCCTGGGTCAGTTCGAGCGTCTCCTCTCGATCGCTCCAGTCGACGAAGATGGCAACGCTGGTCGCGCTGGTGATGATGTCTTGGACGTTGATCCGGGCGTCGGAAAGCGGGTTGACGATATCGCTGATGACGCCGGGCTGGTTTGGCAGTTCGCCGCCGGTGACGCGGACGACGGCCATCGGTTCGTCGACGGTGACACTCGAGAGGGCGTCGCTGGCGATGACCTCCCGGTGGAGGATGTTCTCGGCGGGTTCGGCCTCCTCCTCGTCGATATAGAACGTGATCGTGTCGAGTCCGCTCGCGACGGCATCGATGTTGACGTCGCTCTCGCTCAACGCCGCCGAAAGCTGGTGGAAGATTCCGGGCTGGTTGCGAATCGCGCGGCCGGCGACGGTGAGGCAGGCGAGAGGCCGCTCGCGTAGGTCGACGAGGTTCTGGAACTCGCCTTCGATGCTGGTCCCACCCGAGAGGAGGTCACCGTGCTGGTAGTGGACGACCCGGACGTTCAGGTTGCCGTTTTTGTACGAGAGCGCGGAGGGAGCGACGACCTCGGCACCGCGAAACGAGAGATTACGCAGTTCGTCGACCGAAATTTCGCCGACGTTTCGGGCCCCCTCGACGACGTTCGGGTCCCCTGTCATGACGCCTTCGACGTCGGTCACGATGACGACCTCGTCTGCGTCCATATACTTGCCCATCATGACCGCCGTCGTGTCGCTGCCCCCGCGGCCGAGCGTCGTAATCGAGCCGTCCGGTCCCTCCGCGAGGAAGCCGGTAATAACCGGCACCGTTCCGTCGAGTTGCGCGGCGACGTCTCGGGCGCGTTGCTGTGTTGCCTCAACGTTGACCTCACCGTACTCGTCGGTGATGACCGGCCAGTCGTCGCTCCCAGGCTCTAAGAACGTCGCCCCGATACCCCGAGCCGACAGTGCGGCTTTGAGCATCCGAACGGAGGTTCGTTCACCCATACTGACGATCTGTGCCCGATCGGCAGGCTCAGTCTCGAAGGTGATGTCGTCGAGTAGTTCATCCGTGGTCGATCCCATCGCGCTCGCGACGACGGCGATTTCGTGGCCGTCCTCGACAGCTGCCGCGATCGAATCTGCTGCACGGTTGATCCGGTCGCCGCTTCCAAGGCTCGTCCCCCCGAATTTGGCTACAACGCGCATACTGACACCTCACACACACAGTTCGGTTTCGTACCGTTGGCGTGGCTCATATGCCACTCCGTTACCAGAGCGGGCAAATAACTGTGTCCCATCGTTCCCGCTACTATCGTTGTGGCGACAGGAACGATCGTGAACTGTCTGGCGCGCCGATCGAGTCGCCAGACAGTAGTCGATCGGCGAACGGCCCCGACGACCGGGAGCAGGTGGGCGAACAATAGTCGATCGGCGAACGGCCCCGACGACCGGGAGCAGGTGGGCGAACAACTCGGTCGCCAAGCGATCCGTGCTGGCTCCCTCCCACACACAGACTCCCCCGGGCGCAGGCGGGATTTATATTTGCGGGTGTCATTACCACACGCAAATGAACGTACGGGACGCACTCGAAGCCGATGCTGACGCGCTGGCGTCGATCGCGGACTCTCCGACCGACGTGATGCGGAATCTGGTACACGATCGGACGGTACGCGTCGCAGAAGACGGCCCGCGCGACCCCAACGAAGACGTCGACAGTTCCCAGTACGCCGGCTCGAATCCGGAGGACCTCCTCGGGTTCATCAGTTTCGACGCACGGGAGGATACTGTCCACGTGACCCAGGTCGGCGGGACGGCAGCCGCCTGCAAGCGGCTGCTTGCCGAACCGATTCGATTCGCCGAGCGGGAGTCGATGGCCGTCGAGGTACTGGTGACTCCGGGTGCCGAACAGGTCGAGACGGCCGCCGAGGAACTCGGATTCCGACGACAGGGGAACGGGCCACGGTTCGACGGTGCCCGAACGGTCCGGTACCGGCTCGATCCCTGATACGGACAGTTGTAGTCAATTACCGCCGATCGCCGACTCGCCTTGGCGATCGGCAGTAACTAGTTACAACGATCCGTATGAATCGGGAGACCACCCAAACAGGGTAGGCCGAACCGCGATTGCACCGAGGCCCGACGATCGGGTATGGTCGCCGAGATACATCCCGCACTTCTGTTAGCCGGTGGGGCCGGTGGTGGGCTCCTCGCGACGCTCGCGATGGATCGAGTAATGAAACGACTCCCGGAGGGGACGACACCGCCGTTGATCGCCACAGGAGTGCTGACGAAGACGACTCCGGACGACGCACCGACTCGGCTCGCGACAGTAGTCCACTATTTTGCCGGTGTCGGGACCGGTGTCCTCTTTGTCTGGTTGCTGTTGCTCGGAGAGTTACTCACCAGCGTCGGACCAGGTATCGAGTCAGTGGGATGGATCGTCCTTGGCGTCAGTCCGGCCCTGTTCGTCCTGATGGTCGGGTTCTTCGCCGTGATCGTGTTGCCACGGGCGCGCGATGTCACGACACATCGTACACGCCAGATCCGCCGTGACTGGGCGATCGCTGCCGGGATTTATTTGTTCGTACTCTCGACGCTTACCGTCCTCGTGGTCTGAGGCGGGCGGCAGTATGATAGCCAGACCCGAGATATCAGATTGTCAAATAGTCTCGATAGTACTGTTACTAACTGTAGTATTGATTATATTGATAGTACTGTGAAAGTTTTGAACACGGTTCCCGAGAGATCGTTTCCCATGTCCTGTCAACGGTCCCACGGGGACTCGGTCGGAACCCGCGAACTGCTTTGCCTACTGAGCGACGAGTACGCGATGGAGATTCTTACGACGCTCACCGAGGAGCGGGCGACGGCCACGGAGTTAACGGATCGGTGTTCCGGCTCGAAAGTAACGATCTACCGGCGACTGAACCGACTCGAAGCCGCGGGCCTCGTCCAGTCACGGACGAGGATCCGGAGCGACGGCAACCACTGCCAGGTCTATTGGTGTCCCATCAGTGACGTGGCGATCTCGCTTGCCGACGGCGAGTTCGAGGCGACATTCGAGACGTCGCGTTCGCCACTGGCAGACGATCGAGTGTCCTAAAGTGTAACAATCAATCGTGTACGGAGGACGTGACGATCAACCGTAGTGACTCCCGATCGGAACGACGAGACGGGTCAACTGAATTTCTGGACCGTCACGTCGAGCGTATCGAGATCGACGATCGGGGCGTACCCCGAATCGGGATCGATGTTGACGCTCTTTTGAAAGTCGGTCTGGGACTGCCAGCAGCCGGAGTTGATCGCGAGGACGTTGTGGTACTTGCCAAAACCGAGTTTGTGGACGTGGCCCGTATGGAAGATGTCGGGCACCTCGTCGATGATGAGGTAGTCTTGCTCTTCGGGTGCGAGTCGCGTGTGCCCACCGAACTGCGGAGCGACGTGGCGTTTTTTCAGGAGTTGGTACATCGCCTTGTGGGGTTCGTCGTAGCTAGCTTTTTCTGCAGGCAGCTCCGCGATGACCTCGTCGAGACTGACACCGTGATACATCAACACCGAGACACCCTCGATCGTCACCGTCGAGGGATTGCTCACGATCCGGGAGTCGTGGGCGGACATGATCTCCCTGAGTTCCTCATCAAACCCGGGCTGGGGTTCGGCGAGGCGGACCGCGTCGTGGTTGCCCGGGATCATCACGATCTCGATGTCTCCTGGGACCTGCTTGAGGTACTCGTTGAACACCTCGTACTGCTCGTAGATATCGACGACATCGAGTTCCTCGTCCTGATCCGGATAGACGCCGACGCCCTCGACCATATCACCCGCGATCAGCAGGTACTCGACGTGCTCGCCGTCAGCGGTGTGAAGCCAGTCGGCAAACCGAGTCCAGGCGTCGTGCATGAACTCCTGGCTACCGACGTGGACGTCACTGATGAGCGCGGCCTGCACGTGGCGATCGGCCGTCGATGGATCGTGCGTCCGGGGCACGTCGGGGAAGTGCATCGAATCGACGAACGCGATCCCGGAGTCGTCGGCCAGCGTCCCCTCCATCGCCAACACCTCATCACAGAGTAGCTCGTGTACCAGATCGGCGTACTCCCGGTCTTTCATTACGAGCCACGGGAAGGTTCCGGTCGCATCCTCGAGTTCGATCAGCCAGTGGCCGCTGGCCGTCGATCGAATATCGTTGACCAGCCCAACCATCGCGACCTCGCTCCCACCCGGCATCGACTGGATTGCCGTCGCTGGCCGGTGGTTGATCCGCCCGCGAAGATTCGATCCGAGCCGTTCGAGCCGGTCGCGAAAGACCGAGACGAAATCCGCGTACTCGCCAATTCCCGTACTCTGGCCGGTCATATCGTTGCTAATTTCGAGCGATCGCAACGCCGGGTCGACCGATCGATCCGCCTCCGGTGGAGACCCCCCTGTTTCGACTGGAGACGTCCCACCCCCGTCGTGAGAACTCGTCGATCGATCTCCAGTTGAAACGGTGGGGTGTTCGGTTTCGGGAGTCGAATCAGGTTGGGCAGTCCCGGTTGCCTCTACCGTGTGGTCGGACGGCGGCTGCTGGTGGACGGATTCCGGGGGTGAAGCCTCGCCTGTCGCTGAATCTAGGGCCACGTCGTCTGCAGGTGTCGTTGCGTTGGCAGCCGTTTCGTCTGCAGTCGCCGTCGAGTTTGCAACTGCATCGTCTGCGGCAGCCATCGTCGCATCGGTATCGCTGTCGATTGGCGTGGCGACTGCAGCGTCGACGTGATCGACCGTGACGACGAGGGCGTCCGCCGGAAGTCCGTCGATCACGCGGGCGAGGACGGCCGCCGAATCGTCCGCAGAGGCGATACGCGTCACTGCTTCGCGTTCTGCGTTGTAGCCGCGGCTGGTGAGTTCGCTGACGATCCGGGCCGGTCCCTCTAATGGCACACCACTCGCATTGGTGAGAGCGGTCAAAAGCGTAGCGGATCCATCGCTTCCCGAAGCGGTCGGCCCTCGACAACGATCGAGCCACCTACCGAGGCAGGGAGTGACGATTGACTGGGTGACAGACCAGCCACATCGTGTGGCTTGCGGGTTCGACCGATGGCTGTGAGGGCAGTTCGACTGACGGCTGTGAGGGCAGTCGCTGGGAACTGTCCCGAACAGAAGGTTGATTGCCGGGCCCGGCAAAACACGGACGATGAGCGGTCCCGACCCCGGAGACTCCGCCGACAAGGCAGCCGGCGGCGATGATACAGATCGCCGACAACAGCCGTCGTCGGACGGCGACGACCCTCCGGACGAAACGCACGACGAACCGTCGACTGCCGACCCGACACGGGACGGCGACGACCCTCCACGTCGAGCCGGCGGCGAACCCGATGAGGGACCGGCGACAGCCGACGGCAATGGAACCGCTGGTGGCGAGGGAGACGCCCACACTACAGCGCCCGGACCAAACGGCGAGTCGCCAGATGGGAACGGCGTCAGTATCGAAGACGATGGTGTGGTTCGCTGGTTTCTACGGACCGACGACGGGACAGTCGTCTTCGCCCGTGACGTGTTGAGCAGCGTCGCAATCGTCGCCATCCTCGGTCTCCTGTTGTTCGGTCTCAGCGGCGTCTGGCCGCCACTCGTCGCCGTCGAGAGCGGGAGCATGGAGCCCAATATGGAACGTGGCGACCTCATTTTCGTCGTTGACGACGATCGGTTCGTCGGTGACGATCCTGTCGACGGGACTGGAATCGTCCCGCTGGAAAACGGACAGGAGAGCGGCCACGAGAAGTTCGGCAAAGCCGGCGACGTCGTCGTGTTCCGACCCGACGGCAGCGATCGGGAGACGCCGATTATCCACCGAGTCCACTTCTGGGTCGAGGAAGGCGAGAACTGGGTCGACACCAAAGCAACCGAGGAGTACGTCAACGGCAACAGCTGTGACGATCTGGCGGCCTGTCCTGCCAATCACGACGGCTTCATCACCAAAGGCGACGCGAATCCTGGCTACGATCAGGCCGGATCCGGTGGGGTTCAGACGAACCAGGTCGTCAAACCCGAGTGGGTCTCCGGGAAAGCGATGTTCCGGATCCCGTATCTCGGCCACGTGCGACTGACTTTCGATGCGATTCTCGGCGGAACGGCCACTCCGTCGCCATCGATCGTTGGCGCCAGCCCAGTTGAAACAGGGGCCACGGGAACCACTACGGCAGCGATCGGGATCGGAGGCGTCGCGGCGACCGGTGCCACCGCGGCCGTCGCCATCACACGACGGCGCTATCGAACTACCTGAGTGGACAGCGTACTCATGGCAGTCCCATACTGGTTCTACTCATAACAGTCCGATACTGATTCCAACGTCGTTGCAGCCAGTGCCAACCGATAGCGGGCTGTCGGACGATCGGGTCAGTTCTCGAACCGGGCCTGGACGAACGGCTGGACGTCGTCGATATCGCTCAGCCGCGAATCCGAGAGCAACACGGCCTCCGTCTCGTCGAGGGGGACCGAGAGGCTGATCTCTTTCGTCCGGCCGTACCGTCCCTTCGAGACGACGACGGCGTTGACAATCCCGAGCATATCAAGTTCGCTAATCAGGTCAGTCACGCGACGCTGCGTGAGGACGTCGGCGTCGATCTCTTCACACAGACGCTTGTAGATGTTGAACACCTCGCCCGTGTTGATGCTGTGGACGCCGTTCTTTTCGAGCAGGATGATCGCAAAGAGGACGAGTTTGCTCTGCGTTGGCAGGGTACGGACGACCTCAACGACCCGATCGAGTTCGATCTTATCCTGAGCCTGGCGGACGTGTTCTTCGACGATCGTTTCGCTCTGGGCGCGTTCGGCGAGCTCGCCTGCTGTCCGGAGCAAGTCGAGAGCCCGCCGGGCGTCGCCGTGTTCCTGTGCCGCAAAGGCCGCACAGAGTGGAATCACGTCATCGGAGAGGGCGTCCCCTTTGAACGCGACGTCCGATCGATGCTGGAGGATGTCTCGAAGCTGGTTTGCGTCGTATGGCGGGAAGACGATTTCCTCTTCGCCCAGTGAGGATTTGACCCGCGGGTCCAGAAAGTCGGTGAACTTCAGATCGTTGCTGATCCCGATAATCGAGACGCGCGAATTTTCGAGCTCCGAGTTCATCCGCGAAAGATTGTAGAGCGTATCGTCGCCGCTTTTCTCGACGAGTTTGTCGATTTCGTCGAGCATGATGACCACGACGCGTTCGTCGTAGTCGACGGCGTCGAAAAAGACGCTATATACCCGATCGGTCGGCCACCCGGTCATCGGCACCTCCTCGAACGAATTCCGGTCGGACTCGAGTTCCGCGATGCGGGTTTCGACCGCCGATCGCGTGTCGAAAGCGGTCGATTCGAGCGGATGGTCCGGATCGGTCGGGCCGTTGGCATCGATCGGAGACCCCTCTGTTTCGCCTGGAGAATCGCCAGACACGGTACCTGTGTGATCTCCAGTCGAAGCCGGATTGTCTGCAGGGCTTTGGCCTTCGGGATCGATATCACCAAACGGGTCGGAATCGTCAGCGGACCGATCCGGGGCGTCCTCGTAGGCGTCGAGATCGGCGAGTATCGATTCGAGTCCGTCGATCCGATCGTCGAT
>LFFM01000794.1_pt1 | contig 22300 bp, 14 predicted proteins | sample 643131 | NCBI WGS metagenome assembly LFFM01 (sample SAMN03777445, study PRJNA286221) | soda lake metagenome | biome: soda lake; feature: Kulunda steppe; material: water; isolation source: sample Tc-Br brine of Tanatar trona crystallizer | place: Russia: Kulunda steppe | collected 2011-07
AAGTCTAATCCTGTTAAAAAATTCTGACATTTTTAATCCTTTCTTATATTTAGTGATATTCTTGTTTTGAATTTGCCTTTATAGTTTGAGATAAGTACGGCATGAGTAAAATTACATGTTCGGGTGCATTATTTTTCGCTAGAAATACCAATCGATTTTTATTCTTGCACCGAACACAAGGCAAACGATCTAATGTGTGGGGTCTAGTTGGCGGTACAAACGAAGCAGACGAAACACCTTGGCAAGCATGCGAAAGAGAAATTTCTGAAGAAATCGGAAAAGTCGATATTGATAAAATTTTGCCGCTCGAACGATTTTGTGCCAAAGGCAATAAATTTGAATACCACACCTATCTCTGTATTGTTAGCCGAGAATTTATTCCTTCTCTAAATCATGAACACGACGGATACGCTTGGGTTGCTTATTCGATGTGGCCTCGTCCCCTGCATTATGGTTTACAAAACACTTTAAGTAAAAAAATTAATAAAACCAAAATAGAAACTATAACTTATATTATAGAAAACTAAGGAAATTCAAGATGAAATTGTCGAACAATACTTTGTTTCAATCAGAAATTCAACAATGGTCGAAAGATATTAAGAATATAAAGGACACTGAACTACAAAACTATTTGGCTATTTTATTAGAACAGATTAAAAGATTTGTATACGAAATTGATCAGTCTCATCAAGATCTAGTTAATGGACAGAATAGTTTTAATTTAAAAGCAGACATTAGACAATCTCTTTATGCTACTCGTCAAAAAATCAAGAAACACATTTTAGAAGCTAGAAAAGCAAATCTTCTCTAGCTTATGTAATCTATTTTGAATTTTTAATTGAAAACAAACATGAGTATTCTGGAAGATACAGGTACTCTAGTTCACTATTTGCAATTGTAGACAAAGCATCGTCGAGTGTTTCTACTAAAGGTTCTCCACCTAAATTAAAACTGGTATTAAACAGAATTGGAACACCTGTCTTTTGCTTAAATTCTTTAATTAATTTATAAAATAATGGATTTTGTGTTTTGTTTACAGTTTGGATTCTGCATGTTCCATCTATATGTATAATGCCAGGTATTTTTTCTTGGACACTTTCCTTACAATTTACTGCATACATCATGCTTGGAGACGATTCCATTCCTTTTAAATCAAACCAGTCTTTGGCATCTTCTTCTAGAATTGATCCAGCAAAAGGCCTAAAATATTCTCTTCTTTTTACATGATTTACAAAGTCTTTTGCATCTTGATAGGTAGGGTTAAATAGCAAGCTTCGATTGCCTAATGCTCGAGGGCCGTTTTCTGATCTTCCTTGAAAAACTGCAACTATATTTTTTTCTAATAAAAGATTGATAACGTCTGAATCAGAACATTTAGTTAGTTCTGCATCGAACTTATCTGATGCATTTTTTAAATCGTTTTCAGTAAATGAATATTCTGGCCCAAGGCATAGATGTTCTTGCCTGCCTTGATTTTCTGCTTCACCTATTAATCTATTGTAAAACAAGTAAGCTGCTCCGATTGCTGTACCAGCATCGTTTGAAACTGGCTCAACATATAGATTTATTCCTAGATCTTTTAATTTTTCTAAATAAAAATAGTTTGCAACACAATTTAATGCATATCCGCCACTTAGTACAATGTTGGTTTCTTTTGTAGTTTCGTGTGCTTCAATTATTAAATTTAGCACTTGTTCTTGTGTTTCTTTTTGACACTTAAATGCTAAATCTCTTCTATTTTTTAACGTAGTTACATCGTCTAGGTCTTGCGTTTCTGGGTCAAATGCTAGTTCGCTAAAGATTTCTGAATTTACTAATGCTCCATTTGGATAATTTGGTACAATTAAATTTCTATTGGAAAGAGGCATTATGCTGTTTGTTACAAATAAATTAGGAATTTTGTCATTCTCTTCTCCGTAGGGAAACAGTCCCATAGTTTTGCCTGCTTCGATTGAACTAAATCCGCAAAATTGTGTTACAGCTTCATAAACTTTAACAATGCCTGCCCTGTCTGTAATTAGAGCACTAAAGCTTTTACCTTCGTCAGATCCGTCGATCATTGTGCCGTTGTTTGGTCCGCGAGTACCGATATGTTTAAATACAGTTTGAAAATTATGAGGATACGAACAATTAAAAATAGTTTCTGTTTCCCACCCTATTGTGTTTTCGTCTCCGATTTTTAAAGGAATAAATGTTCCTGCGCCGTCGACAACCACTGCTGCTGCTGTTTCAAATCCTGATCGATAAAAAGCACAAGCAGCATGAAGTTTATGATGTTCGTGACTAAGATCAATCACTTGAGGATGCTTGTGTAGATTTTGTTTTCTATCTATTAATCCTAGTTTACGAGCAAGTCCTGTGTATACATCGTCTCCTGTATAATCTACCCGACCAGCCGTTTCATTTAAAGGTTGTGTATGAGCAATAACTAGGTAATCAAGAGTATCTGTATATTCCAGTACTTTTAATAAAGAAGCATATGGACCTCCGTCATATTTTTGCCTTGTTAATCTTTCTTCTTCAATTGAAAATACAATTTCTCCGTTTTTCAATAAACAAATTCCGGCATTATGCCCTCTTGCGATTGCTGCTATCCAGATATCTTTTTTCATTTTTTACCTTTTATTTTTTGTTTCCGTTAACATGTTCGACAACCAAGTTTGTAATTTCTTCAGTCATTGACATCAAGTTTTCATTTTTTCTATTTGCATATTCGTCATTTACTATTCTAATTGGGCTGTAAACTCGATCAATTTCTCCCATATCCATGATATCTACTTTGTCGGCGTTAGGGTAAGAAACATTAATAGGATATGTTGATCCAGTTACAACTGTAACATCTTTTTCTAAGCTATATGCAATATGTTGTCCGACACTGTCGCAGCCTAAGAATTTATCAGCAAACTTAATAACACCTCCCCATTGTCTTAAAGATAGCCCTTCTGGCATTGCTACTTCGTCTTTAAGAGCAGAGTCGCTGAAATCTATTTTAAATTCAGCCATTATGATAACACAATAACCTTTTTTCTGCAAACCTTTTACTATTCTTTTAACGTCTTTTAATTCAAAACTTCTGCCGCTTTTATCAATAAGAGTTTCATCAATATATTCTATACTTCGTCCAAATGGCTGAAATACAACAGTTTTTTGTTTCTTAATTTTTTTCTTTACTTCTGAAATAACTTGTCGACCAACAAGCAGTTCGTCTTTCGACAAAAATAAATTCGGTCTAGGTAGATTTCTAATTCCCTTTTGATTTATTTCAATATCAAATGCTTGGGCCAGGCTACACTGTTGGGTATAATATTCCCAAATTCTATACGGCTCAAGACTAACAATATCTCGATCTGCTAGGTGTGTTTTAAAAAGATTTTTATGCCAAATATCGTAGGTTCTTTCATCAAGGTCGGGGTGTCCTTTGAATAAGTCGCTCCCGCCTTCACAGACAATAATAAAATCATCGTCTCCAGATTCTTTTTGATATTTTTCAAATGCAGGCACTGAACATAAAACTCGTCCAGCTCCGCCATTAATAAAAAATGCCTTTGATCTCGACATTCACTAATCTCCCTGATTGTTATATTTTTATATATCTACAAAACAAAGAGATTGATTTTAATTTGACATTTATTCTTCAGGTTGATCAAAGTTAAACGGATCTTGCTCCGCAAATGGTATTTTCCAATGATCTATATCTTTATAAATGTCTTTGAGACCTTTTAAACTTTCTAAATAATCTTTACATTCAGGCGAAGTTAAATTTCTAGACTCGTAGTCTTTTATTTGATTATTAATTCCTTCCCAAAATTCTTCATTTGTAATTCCGTGGACTTCATAAGGAATTGTTAAGAATTTTTCATTTTGAAAATCATAAAATAACTGGTGAGGACATTTGAATATGTCTGATAAAATTCCAGTTTCTTTTTCGTATTCAAATCTCCAAATTTCTTCGTCGTTATGATAAAAAACATAGTCTTCAACATCTTCGTTAGTATATTGATGGGTAATATACGCTGCTTCTAAAGGATTAATTTCTGCATCAATTAGAATTATCTTGCATTCATTGCCTTTATAATAACGATTTAGATTTATTGCTTCGTGTGTTTCAAAAAATCCTACCGGACTTTGACACAGTCCTGTGTAAGGATGAACTTCAACAACTATGTAACGAGGTCCGATATAAGTGCATTGCACGTTCTTACCTAACTCTGTAGTTTCTTTAAACGGTTCATCTGGAACTGCTACTGTAAATTCTTTTCTAAAATCACTCATCTCTTATAAACCTTATTCTTACGGCCCCATGGCCTCCTCTCATTCCTGAATCTCTTATACTGTCGCACGGTAACCCACTTAATCCCGGAACACCTGTTCCTAAAAATGCTGTTCTTCCTGTTGCTTCATAGCAACTGCAATATCTTCCTCCGCCTTGCCAGCAAGGAGTATAACTCATGCCCATTGTGGGACTTTTTGTTACACCGGCTAGTGCATTTAAGTAAGGCATAACATGCTGACCGCCGCCTACTGCAGTATCGTCGTTACAGCCAATTTGTACTTCTAGTTCTGCACCTTGTTGCGAAAACATTGTATCGGAAATTCTAGGATATGCAATCATGCAACACTGGCAACAACTATTACAGTCAAAAATTCCTATCCTAGAAAATCCTCCATCAATATTTATATCACCGCCGAATCCTTGTGCAATATAGTCCTCGGTTTCTGAAAAATTACAAACATAACCGCAACCGGCATTTACTTCTGTTACACTAAATCCTTCATCTTGAAAACAGGTAAACAAACTCGACGAACCTTCATTACAATAAGCAGTGCCGCCTCGGCCGCCTTCAGCACAAAGACATCCTGATTCTGTTACACCATTGTAAACTATTCCGGTAAATCCACTTACGCCTCTAAAATTAAGTGTGTCTGCGTTTTCGCAACTTAGTCCTACTTCGCCTGTTATAACAGATGCAGGACCGACACAGATTGTTTTCTTTGCATATGCTGGAGTATTTCCTGGAAGTCCAAATCCGCAACAACAAATCCTGCCTCCGGACCCTGCAGCTCCCCATATCTCAATTTCTACGACTCCTGTGATGTCAGGTTCTCCGCCTTCGGCCTGAGGAGTTATCCAACAAATTCCTTCAAAGAAGTTTGTTTCTTGGGTTCCTGGATTATAAGTCCATATTTTGCCCTTTTCTATATTGTTATTGTTGGCAATAGGTTCCAATGCACTTTTTGATCCAATAATTTCACTTAATTTTGACATTAGTTCGTTCCTATAAATTTAATTCTAACCGCACCATGTCCGCCGCGAGAACCTCGATCTTGTCTGCTGGGTCGTTGTTGAGGCGCAATTCCGCCAACGCCGTACGGCATCCACGGCAATGTTGTATTCTCACCGTAACAAGAGCATAATCTATTAGCACCGCTCCAACATCCTGACACATACAATCCGCCTCTTACTGGATTTTTCCCTGCAACAGCAAGTCCATGTAATGCAGCATGCATTCCAGAGCCTTGATAACAACCATGAGCAACATTGCCTTCACCTTGATATGTGATTACAACTCCTTCTTCAGAGAATATGCCTGGAGGAACCGCAACGTGATATTGAGAACAGCAGTGATCGTTTGGAGAACTGTGTAATATAGTTCTGCAGGAAATTCCTCCACAACGGTTTATGTCTCCTCCGTATGCTCTTCCTTTTGCCCCTGGTTTTCCGGTCCAATTACACACAACACCGCAAGGCATTGTGTATACTGTATGACAGAAACATCCTGTGTTTCGACTTGAGTCATCGTCAAATCTTGCTATTAAACAGCAAAACGGCTCTGTTCCTGTTGAGCAAATTGTTATTCCGCCAATTCCGCCTTCGGCACACATACAACCGTCATCGTCTCTGCCTGTCCAACAAATACAGGTGCTTTGACTGCATCCTCTAAAGCATGATGTTCCTTGATTCCCGCAGCTAAGACCTACTTTTCCTTCAATAAAAGACCCTTCTGACACACATATGGTTTTTTTAGAATACGCACCTGCATTGCCTGGCAAACTTGTTCCGCAACATCTTCCACGCGCACCTGACCCGCCTGCTCCCCATATTTCTATTACTGCTTCGCCAGATGACGGTGCTTGCCAACAAAAGTCACAATATAATTCCGAGTCTCGTCCTGCAGGTGTATAAACCCAGATACGACCTTGCTCTAACCCTGAGTCTCCTTCTGGTCCTGGTGCAGTTCGTGCTCCTAAAAGTTTCGACAATAATGACATTAATTACTCCCTATGAATTTTATCCTTACAAGGCCGAACCCGCCGCGTGTTCCTGAGTCTCTGTCACCGCTGCACGGTGACGCAGGTGTTCCTGGAACTCCGTACGGAACATAAGGAACTCGTCCGTGTGCTTCGTAGCAACCACATGCTCTAGTAGAAGCCCAGCAGGCTGCAAACATCATTCCTTGATTCGGACGACGACTTGCAGCGTTTAGGGCAAAGGTTAGCTGGTGAGGGCCTTGGCCGCTCCAGCGAGTGTAACTAGTATCTTCTTCGCCGTTGTATGTTAATACTGCTCCGTCTAGAGAAAATATTCCTGGAGAAGTTGCCACGTGATATTGATATGCACAAGGTCTACTTGAACATGCGCAGAAGAACGACACACAACTAAAGCCTCCGTTGCAGTTTATGTCGCCGCCGTAGGCATTTGCCAAGAAGTCTTCTGCTTCTATATAATTGCATATCATGCCGCATCGTTGATTCTCAAACGGAGTATGACTATAATTTAGTTCAACAAAACAACAATAAGGCCCTTCGTCGTTTGTTGTACATGTGCTAAAGCCTCCTCGGCCTCCCATTGCACACATACATCCATCGTCGTTTGTGGAAACCCAACAAATTTCTGTTGGCTCGCTGCACCCTCTAAAACAGAGAGAATCCTCGCCTTCGTCGTTACAGCTTATACCAGTTGTTCCGCATACAAAACTTCCAGATTCAACCGGAATAGTTTTTTTAGAATATGCACCTGGGTTTCCGGGCAATCCTGCTCCGCAACAACACATTCTTGCACCAGATCCAGCAGCTCCCCAAATTTCAACAACAGCAATACCTTCGTCTGGTGCTTCCCAACAAAAATTGGCTGCGTCTGGAAAATTTTGATTGCCTACTGAGTAAACAAAAATCTTTCCCTTTTCGATCCCTGTTCCTCTTTCAGCAGCCAGCTGTCTTCCTTTTACTTTTAAAATATTTGATAAACTAGCCATTTTTATGCTCCAGACAATAATTCATTAGGTTCCTGTAAATATCCATCCGTATGTCGACCCGGTATACAAAAGAGTAAGAACCGCGCCGTTAACGTCTAAAACAACATTGTCAGTTTCTCCTAGAATTAACGAACCGTTTCTGTCAAGAGTGACATTATTAGTTGAAAATCCTCCTGTTACGTCAATTATTTGTAGTGTATCATTTTCAAATAACTGTCCGTTTGGGGGGAGTGTTATTGTAAACGAACCAGATGTAGAATCTGCTAAGATTCTATCATTTACAGCCGCATTAAAATTTTCATTTACGTTTCTAATTACAGCTGAAACTGTTCCTGTTGTTGTGATGCTTCTTCCCATTTTTAGTTCCTTGCTATTAAACTGTTGAAGTTTCTATTCCAAATGCAACTACACTTACATTAGGAGCACTAGCACGTGCTATTAAATTTTGCCCAGCGCCAACTATTATTCCTGTGCGCTCTAAGACACCTTTTCCTAAAATTTCTACATCAAATTCTAAGAATTCGTCTGGTTCTGCTTCTGAACCAGAAGCAATTGCAAGTCTAACTGCAACTCCGTTATTGCCTCTATTACAAAAAGATACACTTGCTACTGTAAAAGTGTCCTCCGGACAAGTGTAAATTATTTCTTCTGAATCTGCTGCTAGGTCTGCTGTTCCTAATCTTCCTGTTGCCATTTTCGTTTAGCTCCGTTAGTGTATTTATGTTAAAAAGATATTGAGCGCTAAAGGTATTCCTCTAATTCCTTTCTTAAAATCAAGTGTTGCATTAATTTTAATTGACTCGTTATTTACTGTTGTTATTGTATTGCCACCTATAAAAATGTTTCCGGCAGTTACGCTGTTTACATTTAAACTAGACCCGCCGCCGCCGATCTGGCTTGCAACATATGCTCTTACTGCTCGTTGAGTAGGGATAATGTTATCTGAGTCTGCTGTAAAGAAAGGATCTGACGAAAACTCTGTAATAACTGCGGAACCTGCGCCTAGTTGCACTGTTCCTAAGCTTAGTTCTTGTAGGCCTGCAATGTTAAATGCATCAGCATCTAGAGTAGCAATACCGGTTGATTGTTCAACAGTAAACAGCTCGCCTACTCTAAAATTACCGTCTTGGTCAGTAGAAGTAAAAAATACTCTGCCACCGTCAATTTCAGTTATTTCTCTAGTTGCATCTGAAGCAATCAAAGGAATTCCAGGATAATTTGTAGTTGCTGTTCCTCCGGTACCAATATCTAGAAAATCGTGTCCAGTTAGTCGTACTTGACTATATCTTATTCTAAGACTAAGATCGGTTTCGTCTGCAGGTGCTTCTAGTAGTTCAAATTCTGGAGAAATTTGCAAACTTGCCGTTTGGCTGCCGTCAATTTCTCCGACTAAATTTAACACATTTACAAGTTTAAACACTCTGTTAGGTAAATGATCAAAAACAACATTCGATCCTGCAACCGGCAATCTTGATAAGCGTTTTACCGACACAAAGGACCCGGGTTGGAAAAAGTCTGCAAATCCATTCCCTCTGTCTACCCCTGCGCCTGCTGAAAGATAATCAGTTCCTCTTGAGATAAACGACGGAGTTGCTAAAACGCCATTTCCGACTCTAACTTGAAACGGTGCTTCTCTAATAACGTTTGAATCTAGTATTGTCATTGTCGGTGTTGAAGTATAATTAGATCCAGGTTCAAGCAAATTAATTGCAAAAATAGAATTATCTGCTACCTTTGCTCTTCCTTTTGCTCTTGCTCCTGCACGGATTTCAACCGCTTCGTTTCCTGAACCGTTGTCAATTGCAACAAACCTACTAACAAAACTCGAATTCGAAAAGCCGATGCTTCCAAATCCGTTAGTTGAGGAAATAATTGTGTTTTGATTCCAAACTACACCATCTTCTGAATACGCAGCAAAATTCGAATCTGTAACAACAACAAATACTCCTTGTCCGTATACAATATCTGTATAGTTTTCTTCTTGAGGAAGAGTGGATTCGCTCCAGGTTTCTCCGTCTAGACTGTAAGCTGCAACTTGTGTGTTTGTTTCAGCTGTTATTGCTATAAATCTATTGTTGCCATATTCAACAACACTCCAGTTGCTAATTGACGGCAATGCATTTTCTTCTAGAGTCCAGTTTTCGCCTCCGTCGCTTGAGATTGCAACTGATCGGCTGTTTCTTCGAATTACAATGAATTTTCCGGCACCGTACGAAATGTCTGACCAATCATCTGCTGTTGGCAGGGTTCCGCTTGGCTGCCAAGTTTCTCCACCATCGGTGCTAAAGAAAGACTCTGAACCAGTTTCAGATACAATTACCCATGTTCCTTGTCCGTATGCAATATTCCAGTTTTCTCCGTTTGGTAATTGGCTTGGAATATCCCAAGTTTCGCCATTATCAAAACTGTAAGCAATATCAGAGACACCAGAATCTGCTGAAACTGCTACAATACTAGAAACAAAAGGAATTGCTGTTCCTTGCTCGCCGCCAGATGTGTCAATCGATGTTGCAACAAACACTGTTCCAGGCAGGTTTGAATCTGCTCCAACAGTAGTCCAAGCAGTGTCGCCTGCAATTTCGATTACATATGTTCTTCCGATTACTAACTCGTCTGGTGTAACTTCTTCTGTAATTTTTCCAGAAGCAAGAGATTTCCAACTACGATTTAATAATACACTAGATTGTATTTGCCAAGAATCGCCGTCGAAGGAAGTAATTACATTTTGAGAATCTGCAGCAATTGCTACTAATTTTCCTCCTGAAGCAGACCCTTCGAAGTCAAACGCAAGAACTGCACCCGACGATTCGTCAACCGATGTTACTGTAATAACAATGTCGTTTGTTGTTGTTACGCCGCCTACTGAAGAACCGTCAATGGTGATAGTTTCCAATCTTTCGTAATTGCTGCCGCCGTTTGAAATTGTTAAATCATAAACGTTTGTTTGCTGAACCACGTTAAATTCGGCGCCTGCGCCAGATTCACTTGAGGTTCCTGAAATTCCAGTATAGTAATCAAAAGATTCGGCGAATTCTATATCGGTCCATGCACTTGATTCAGGTAAAGTTCTTGCTGTAGAACTAAAGTCAGGGGATGTAAATTCAATCGAAGGTTCTATGATATATTTTGAACTTCCGGTCGGTGCTGCAATTGTACTTCCTGAAACTACATGTTCCCAGCCAGGAATTAATTCAATTGCTGTTCCTGTTCCTGATCCTAATGCACTTGCTTCGAAAATTGTACCTGACTCACTGTCAGCTGCTCCAACTTGAGTAAAATCAGTATCGCCTGGATTATCAATAATATACTTTGTTCCGATACCAAAATTACCAGCAGATATTATTTTTCCTTTTCGTGTTACTGTTGCAACTTTGCTTGCAGCGTCGTAGGTATCAATTAGACCAAATTGTCCTACGCCGACACCTTCGTCAACATACACTCTCATGCCAATATAAGCACTTGAAATCTGTTGATCAGCAAGTGCCAATGTAATCGATTCGGTAGTTCCGCTTTGAGCATTATTTTCGCTTGTTAGGTAACCAAATCCTCCAAATTCTCCAGGTTCACCTTCTTCAGCCGTTGCGGTTAGTCTTGCTTGATAAACGCCAAGATTTCTAAACTCTTTATCTTGTTCGACTTCGCCCCCGAAGCCGCCGCCGGTTATAAACCAATCAATTTGAGAATAATTTATACCAGCATTTTCAAACTCAAATGCTAATAGATTTCCGTCTGGACCTCGTGAAGTTAGCACTGTATTCACAGTTGCTTCGAATTGTGTTTTGTTATCTACAACTGCAGTTACTGGTGTTTCTGTTTCGTCAACACCGATTGCCATCGATCCGAAATCTCCGTACGAATTATTTCCGTTTGTGCCTCGAATTCTTCCGCCGTTTGTGCAAAGATAACCAATGTGCTGAAAATATGTGAACACAGAAACAAGCTCGGCCCTACCGTTATTGTCAACCCATGCACCGATGCCGCTATCAATTACTTGTGTAAAGTCGTTCGAAACTATAGAATCGTTTCCTTCATTATGTAAAGCACCGTCAATTTTTTGTCCAATACACGATTTTCCAAAGGTACTTATGTTTTGAACATATGGAGATCTATTTGTGATCCAAGCTCTTCTGTCTTCAGGACCCCAACCTGGATCTAAGCTTGCATACGCACCTGCTGTTACTGTACTTACACCATTTGAATCAGGCGGAGTTAAGTCTCCTCTGAGTCCTCTTGTTGACATGTTACGTAGCCCGCAAGCATTTCTAAAATAAAACATGTCTTCTTCTTGACTTCCGATAACTGCATTAGCATAATACCTAGCGGTGAATCTTGTAAAATAATTTCCAGGACTTGCTAGATCTTGTTTTGTTGCATCAATATAAGAATTTAGATTTCTTAAACAAAGGTCAATATTATAGTTTAGATCTACATTCATTGACCCTGTTGCTGCTGTAAATTCAGTCGGAGATGTTGCAAATCTTTCGGTTGCAATAGTGAACTCTGTGCTACTAATAATGTTTTGAACAAAATATGTAACATCACTTTCAACACTAAACACACTACCGGTAAATTTGATAGATGTATTTCTTTGCAGCCATGCTGTGCTGTCAGTAACAAAAATAGTGCCGTTTCCGTCGCCAGAATCTTCTATTTCAGTTACTGTTGAACTATATGTATTTTTTATATAATTTTCTATTTCACTAGATAAAAATTCTTTATTTCTTTCGAGCAGAAGTTTTGCAATATGTCTATTTTCGTCTGTGGTTTCAAACACTGAGCCTTCGTTTGATCCTCCAAATATTGTTAGATCAATCAATTTAAAAGAAGCATTTATTCTTTCTATTGCGTCCGCGTCATTATTAACATTTTGTATTGCTTCGCTTCTTGCAAAATCTAAAGAAAACCTAGTAGCTTCTTTAAGTACAGGATTTTTGTATAAACCTTGCGACACTTCTCTTAAATATGCATGTGCAGCTTTCACAGTTTGATAATTAGTATCAAACATAAAATCAAAACCGACTGATTTTAGAACAATTTTTATGTCTCTTTCGGTTTTATTAGTATCGTATTCTAACTGCGGGAATTCTGAATTTATTTCAGAAACTGCTGCTGCTGCAATATTATCAATTTCAGCATCTAATGCATTAAAAGCATTAATTAAATCTGTTGTTGAGTTTACACCGTCGGCTGGTATCGGGTCTACTAAAGTAACTGTATCGTCGATTACACTCGGACCGTCTGTTACAATTTCAATAATATCGTCGATATTACTTTCGATGGCATCTAGTGCTGGCTGAGAGCCTGCTGTGTCTCTAAATTGCGGAATTCTTTCTTGTAGAGGAGTTGTTATTTCGGTGTTACTTGCAACATCGTCTAATCTTGATTTTAAAAATTGTAAACTAGCAATTGTTTCCTGCTTAATATTTGCCGGAATCTGATCAATGTTTGTGCCTTCACCGCCGTAATAAGCAAGGCCTGCTTTTACACTTAATGCATTGCCGCCGTATGTTAAATCGTATAACAGTGCATCAATTATAAAACCAGTGTCTCTTTTTGCTAAAGTTTTACTATATCTTAAATCAGGATAATTTTGCATTAAAAAGGCAAGTGTTTCTTCAGCAAAAAATTGTTTATTTTCTTTTAGTAGTTTTCTTGCTGACTCGAATCCTGAATCATACCCGATAGGATCATTTAGATCAGCAATTACCATTGCATTTGTTAACCAGTCACTTCTAATTTTTACACTATTAACAAGATCGTTAACAATATTTCCTTCGGTTGCAGTTGCAGTCGGAAATTCGTCAAACTGGGTTTCGGTATTTCCGGACGACGGAGTTACTGAATTTCCTTGAACTATGTCTTGTTTTACATTTGCAAGGTGTTCTAAAGTTTCTATTGTATATTTGACATCTGTTTGATCTATAAAACTTTCTGCAGCTTTTGTGGTTGTGGATCTTAATTCGTCGCCGATTACACAGGTAAATTCAGGCACAATTATCGGAAGTGTCTCAAGGAATTCACCGGTTGCAACCTTTAACAAGTTTGCCATTACTATGCGATCTGGTATGTCACTGCTATCCTGGGTAGTAAGTGTATTAATAAGGGTAGTAAGCAAAGATTCAGCTTCGTTTATTCCTTTTGTTTCTGAAACAAGATTTTCGTCAATAACTTGATCAACTTCGTTTGAAACCGAGTTTAATTGCTGATAACTTGCGTCTGGTACATTATTATTAAGAACATCAAGCACAAGATCTAACAAAAATTGATATGCTAATACTACCTGGTCTCCGGAAGTTTCTAGGTCTGTAGTAAAAGGTCCGTTTGTTTCTATGCCAAGATAGTTTTCTATTGTTTTTCGTATTTCTCTATTTCCGCCTTTTGAAATATCAGAAGACAGTCTGTCAATTACAATTCCAATTTCAGTTTCAAAGTTTTGTTCGTTGTAAGTAAATCCATCAAAAACACCGTTTCCTTCAGAAATTTGATAAAGTATCCATTCTGTTACTTCTCTTTGAATAAAAATTCTATTTAATTGAAGTAGAGTTTTTGCATTCGCATTTCGTGCTCCGTTTGCAATTTGATCACATGCATATCTTATAGATTTCCAAGGCTTGTCTTGCGTGGTGCCGTTAATTGGAGCAGGTTCGTCTTTACCGTCCTGTGCAACATAATAAACATGGTCTACAAAATTTAAAGACCTCCATTCTGGAAATTCTTCTCCGGCTCTAAGTACTTGGCCTTCTACTCCAAGTGGTAATCGAGCAGGTCCCGAACCACTAAAGAAGACTAAATCTCCTTTTGATTCTAGCACAGCAGTTTCGCTTCCTACTGTAAGTACATTCCAAAAATCTGCAGTCACATCGTTGTCGGGCTGATTTACTGAGTTTTGAGCAGACGTATGTGCATCAATACAAATATAAGCATTTGCACCGAATTTTACTACATCGCCTAATTTGTAATCAATCGAATCTGCCCATTCTCCTTGCCAAGCAAGGCCAGAGTTTAATTTTTCCCAATCAGCACTTGGGGGTTCTGAATTTGAGTTATCGGCTACTGCAATGTAAGTAAAACTGTTTAATCGAACTACATCTCCGACTCTATAGTTTGTAGAGCTGTTCCAGTCTTCTATAAAGTTAAAGCCTTGAGTAAACAATGCCCAATCTGTAGAGCTTTGAGTAGGAATTGACCCGGTATGATTGGTTTTCGATAAAAATTGATTTCCGCCGTATACAACAACGTCTCCTTGTTTATACTCGGTTGAAACATCCCAATCTTCTCTAAAACTTATGCCTTCAACAAATTCTTCCCAATTGCTTCTCTGAGATTCAAAAGTGGCATTTTGAGAAGTATGCGGATTGATACAGATCCATAAGCCGGCTCCGTATTTTACTACATCGTTAATTTTATATCTTACAGTAACCGGGTCCCAGTCTCCTTTAAACTCTATTCCAGGATTAAATGTATCCCATTTTGCCTGATCTGACTCAAGTCCGTCTGTTGTGGTTGATGCGGAAGTATGTGTTTCATTACAAATATAGGTATATCCGCCGTATTTTACAATATCAAACGCAAGATATAAAGTTGAAGTTTCCCAGCTATCTCTCCATCGAGTTCCTTCAGCAAATACTTCCCATTTTTCAGAATCGGCAGGAAGACCTTCTTGAATTGTTGCTGCAGACTCGTGTGATTGAACTGCAATGTATACCGCAGCACCGTATTTTACAATGTCATTTTCGTTATAGAACGACGAAGTATCCCATTCTCCTCGCCAAACTTGGCCAGTTGACATTTGATTCCACCGCGGCGGGTCAAAATCAAAGTCAACAGCAAACCCGTCATTGCTAGCATTCGATGTGTGTGTTTCTACACATATAAACGTACTTCCTGAAAATCTTACAACATCGTCAACAAAATATTGTGTTGATGGCTGCCATATATCTTTCCAGACAAACCGTATTCTACCTAATTTAAACTCTGCCATTTAATACTCCGTGCTCATATTTATCCACAAATTAAAATTTTAATTGTCCTCAGAAACGTCTAAGAAAGAATTAGTAAAAATAGTTTTAGCTAGCATTACACCCTTTACTCCAGCTTTTGGACCATGAAAATCTGCAATCTGATCAAAATTATTTTTTAAATCAAGAGAATTTGAAATTTGGTCTGGTCCAAAATCAATTTGGCCTGCAACAATATTAGGAACTTCGATTGAGCTTCCTCCAACCGTTAATCTTGACTGAATAAATCTTGCAATTGCTCGTTGAGTCGATGCTATATTATTAGAATCTGCAGATAATGTTGGGTCTGTTGAAAACTCTCTAATTACTACACCACTTCCGCCTATTCTTATTCCCCCTAAGCGAAGTTCTGTTAGACCTGTAAAATCAAAAAATTCTGCACTAACTGTTATTATACCAGTAGCTTGCTCTACTTCAAACAAATCGCCAACTCTAAAATTACCTGATTGGTCTGTTGATGTATAAAATGTTTTACCGCCCTGCTCTTCTCTAACTTCGTTTTCTGGCAAACCGTCAACTAACCCTTCGAAATAAAGTTGCGGGTAGTTTGTTTCGTCAAAGTTTCCAGTTCCGACGTCAAGAAAGTCATGTCCGGTTATTCTATTCTGACTAAATCTTCTTCTTATTAAAATGTCTCGATTATGTTCGATATCGTCTTTTTCTTTTAATGGTGGACTTATTCTTAATCTTGCAGAAATTCCTGCATCAGCAGGGTTTACAATTTCGTCTGCAATTGATATTGTATAGAGAGTGTCAATGTCGTCTATTAAAAGCTGCGAGCCGACTACAGGAAGAATCTCAAGATTACTAACGTTGATAATGCTTCCAACAGGAACAATATCGGCAAATCCGTTACCACTTATATTAATTCGAGTAGTTGCTACTCGATATCCAAACCCTCGATCAACCCAATCGGGATTTGTTAAAGCACCATCGTTTATTTTAATACGAAATTCCGGTTGTTCGATTGCGTCTGGATCAATTATCTGCATCGTTGGCAGTGTTTTGTAATTAGACCCGGTTTCCCACAACTTAATTTCAGTAATGCGGCTTTCTCTTAGAGTTACTCTTCCTTTTGCTTCGACACCTTTTTCTAAAATATTATATCTGTCGGTTCCTTGAAACACTATCGCAAAAACTGGATGATATTGATTTTCAGTAAAGACAGTTCCTGAAATTATCGGATTAATAATTTCTTGTTTTGTAAGAGTTTGTAAGTTCCAAACAATTCCGTCTGACGAAGTTGCTATTGTATCACTTTGATCAAAATTTAAACTTTTAGATGTTGCTACAAAAACACCTTGATTAAATTCAATACTATCCCAACGTAATACCGTAGAATCTACTATAGGAATAGAATATTCTTTCCAGTCTTCAAGATTTAAACTGAGGCGTATTTCTCCTTGTTCGCTTAATGCAATAAATCTGTTATTTCCGTATGCAATTGATTTCCAATTTTTATCACTATCTGCATCTATTGTTACATTAGTCCAATTTATTGCATCTTCTGAAAATGCAATTTGATTATTTGTATCAGATAAAATTACATATTTTCTTTTTCCAAATGTAACATCTACATAATTATCATTGGTTGGCAAGGCAAATCTATTCCAAGATTCTCCGTCACCGGAGATAGCAGCAAATCCTGGATTTGCTGATTCTGGACTAGAAATTACTACGAAATTTTCGTTTCCAAAAACGCCACTTACCCAATCTACTTCTTCAGGCATTTGCGATTGGGTCCAGTTTTCTCCGTCTGTTGACACTGCTGCAACATCGCCGCCGCCTGTTTCTACGGCTAAAAACTTTTCGTTTCCGTAAAGTAATGTTTTCCAATTTAAAATTGCAGGTAAAGTACTTTCGCTCCAATTTTCTAAATCATTAGAAAAAATAACTTTATCTGAATTGCTTTCTATTATAACGAATCTATTGTTGTTTGGCACACCTTGTATAACTGCGGAAGTTATCGAACCGTCTTCATCGATTTCTTCTACTGTAATTACTGCATCATTTTCGGGCGACGTTCCGCCTAAATTATTTCCAGAAATTACAAATTCATCTAAAATTCTGTATCCGCTACCTCCGTCGTTGATGATTACATCACTATATCTTCTATTTCCTGAAGTTATAGATACTGTAGCAGGGTCTGTTACTTGTCCTATCAGAGAACCTGTAATATTTGTTTCAATTGTAAAATTTTGAACAATATAACCAAATGAGCCAGCTGCCCAGTTTCCGCTGTCTGGAAATGCGATTTCTTCTAAAGACGCGTCAGGGGCAGAAAATACAACCCTCGGTTCAATGCTGTAATTTGTTCCTGTATCAAAGCTTAATGCTAATTCTGCACCTGGTATAACATGATCCCATCCTGGCTCTCCGTCTGATTCTCTTCGAACTGTAACTGTTTTCGACGAAGAATCATAAGAGTCGACAATTGCATACTGTCCTGTTCCTGCTCCGCTAGTAATGACAATACGCATTCCTTCTATACTTTGCGATGTAGCAGTTTCTCCTGCAGCTAGTACAATCTCTTGCAGAGCATCTCCTTCTATTTCAGTAAAAGAGGCTGTGTTTCGGATTACTTTGAATCCTGAGCCACCGATTTCTACTGCAATATCTTCGGGCTCAGCTGTGTCAAGCAAGTCTATATTAGATATTGCTCTATCTCTAAAATCATTAAATTCTACTTCTGCTTCAGCACCGGCTCCTGTGATTTCTCCGGTTGCTTCGGTATAGTTTGCTCCTGCATTGCTCCATTCAACAACCTGCAATTCGTCTGCAAATTGTCCAGTAAACACTGACGAAACCTGTGCATCATTTAGTCTTGTGTTAATAGTTGCTTCGGTTGGTACTTCTGTTTCGTCAACTCCTATTGACACAGAGCCAAAATTTCCGTACGAATTATTTCCATTTGTGCTTCTTATTATTCCTCCGTCAGTAGTTAGATAGCCAATATTACAATAATATGTAAAAATAGATACTAACTCTGCTCTACCTAGGTTCAAGACCCAAGCACCGATACCGTCGGGAATTACCTGAGTAAAATCATTTGAAACCATAGATCGATTGCCGCCGTTGTGCAAAGAACCGTCAACTTTTTTCCCAATTACACCTGTGCCTAGATTTGTTATATTCTGTAGATACGGTGATCTATTCTTAATCCAAACACGGTCGTCTTCCGGGCCCCAACTTGGGTCTAAACTAAAAAAGGCCGGTGCAGTTTCTGGAATCGAAAACGGATTTTCTGCGGTCGGAGTTGGTTTTACTCCTTCGAGTCCGTTTGCTGTAAAATTTCTTGCTCCTGATGAATCGTGCATATAAAACATATCTTCGTTTTTTGATCCTAAAACCTGATTTTTATAAAATTTTGCAGTTTTTAGTGTTTTAAAATTGCCTTCGAAAGTTATATCGAACTGAAATGCACTTATTAATTGTGTAATGCCTCTTTGAAAACGCTGCTTGTCGAAATCTCTGTCGGGATTATTAAACTCAATAAATGATAACAATTCTTGTACAATAAAATCTTGATTCTCTTCGAGGACGTGTACTGTATTTTGAATTTCGATCTCGGTTGCTGCTTCGTTAGATCCTGTTGTCTCAGGCAAACTTCCTTGGTCTAAAATAAAATAACTAATATAATTTCTATAATCAATTATAAGTGTTTGTATTTGTGTAATTGCATCAAATGACACCGAAATTGGTTGACTGTTTTCTGTTACTAATACCGGATCAAGAGGATTCGTCGGAGTTTTTGTAAATTCGTCTAAATTTCCTTGTAATAAAGGAGTTAATATATCCGAAAGCCTATTTACAGCATCAATTTGATAATCAATGTCGCCTTGCATCTCTGCTATCGGCTTGTTTGGTTTAATTGTGGTTGATCTTAATTCTGATCCCACTATGGCTGTTCTTGCAGGAACTACTAAAGGAAGAACTTCAGGAAAAGTTCCTGTTGCAACATCAACCGTTGTATTTCCTTCGAAACCGTCGTCTACTTGTTCAATTGCAAAACTTATTGTTTTCCAAGGCTTGTAATACACAAAACCCTGCTCCGGGTCTTCAAGAGAATCAATGCCCGAAGGCGCTACATATACTCTTCTTGTAACTTTCCCCCAATTATCCTTGTAATCAATTTTAGAATTATCGGATACTTGTAGTAAATTTCCCGAAGTATTACTAAGAGGAATTCCTGTTGGGGCTTCTGTGTCAGTGTCGCCGGCAAATTCGTTTGGAAGACCAAATGTTAATAATTCGCCTTTATTTGTTAGTCCTACATTCGGGCCAGCTTCTACAACAACGTCCCAAAAATCAAATCCTCCTGCTGCATATCCTGGAAAATTTTGATTTGTTGAAACATGGTTGAATGTAGATTTCCATGCAGTTCCTCGATAGAAAACAAGAGACCCTGCTGGGTAAAATTCATTCAACTTCCATAAACCTTGCCAGTCTAACGATTCAGTTAACACTTCCCATTTTGTTTCGTCGAGAAAATCAAGAGTACTATCTCCAGTATCTCTAAAAAGCTCTGTGTCAATAAGTGCAACAAATAGATTGCCGCCTTTTCGTACAACGTCGCCGGTTAAATATGATTCGTTTTCGTTCCAAGTACCTCTAAATCTAATTCCTTTTGATAATATTACCCAGTCTTGAAGTTGACTAGAACTACCGTTTACAATTGATAGTGTTGGAATACTTCCATAATTGTCTGTAATTGAATAATAAAGATATCCACCGTGTCTTACAATACTGCCGACGCCGTAGAATGTTTCTTCGTTCCATTCACCCTGGAATGTTTCGCCGAATAATTCTACTTGCCATTTGTCTGAATCAATTTCTGATTGTGTTGTTGAATCGTTAATTAGTTCTGATTGGTGTTCTTCGATGCAACGCAAAAGAGTTCCGTTATATGTAACAAGATCGTTTTTTCTATAAATTTCTCCTGTACTATAATCACCTCTATATTTTATATTTTCGTAATAAACTGTCCATTTACTTTGCTCTAAATCTTCTTCATCTAGATCTTTAACTAGCCCTTCTTCCAAAGTTCCAGATACATGACCTTCGATACAACGATACACAATGCCGTTATATCGAACTAAATTATTAATGTCATAACCGGTATTTGGCTGCCACTCTGTTGTCCATCCTGTGCTTTCTGCATAAATTGCCCATTTTTCTAAGTCGTCTGCAAGAACCAATTGTCCTATATGAGGCTCTACACAAATCCAAACATTGCCTCCGCTTCGAACTATGTCGCCAACTTCGTAACGTCCGCCTGGGCTCCATATATTTTTCCAAGCATTACCGTCAGTCATTTTGATCCAGTAAGGATCAGACACATTGTTTACAGAATCAAAATTAAATAAATCGTCGCCAAACAGAGTTGAAGAAGTATGCTGTTGAATACAAATATAACTTGATCCGCCGATGCCTACAACATCGTCTAGAAAATACTGCTGATTTTCACTCCACGGTCCTTTCCAGTTATACTTAAATCTATCTAATTTAAAATTTGCCATAATTTAACCTAATTAACTTGATATATCGTCTGGGTAATTAAAGGATCGATTAAATCTTACAACCAACTGTCCGTCGTCAGGATCAACATAATAGTAAGCAGATTTGCTATCCCATCTTAATTGAGGATATGTAAGATTTGCAAAAACCTTTTCGTGATTTTCGTCTATTCCGTCTAGAAAATCAACCCCTTCTTCAAAATTTACAAAATTTTCGTTCGAGTCGCCTGGCTGGTTTATTTCTATTGATTCGAATTCTGTTAAGAGATCGATTCTTTGAAAAAATAATTCACCGTCGTCGTTTCTTCTAAGTCCATACAAAAATCTTGCATTTCCTAATTCAGAAAAAACAAACTCGGCACTTTTGCCCACATAAAAACTTGCCATTTATACTACCTCAACATAACTTAAAATAAGATCAATACTAGATTCTTGATTAGAACTAATAAACAATGCATTTTCAGGAGCAATAATTAATTTTTCGCCGCCATTAAGAGCCTTCAGTGTAGAATTTACAGGAATAAGCGTGTCTTTGATATAAAATCCTGTAGTAGAAGCATCGTCTTCGACTAAAACGCTTGCTAGTACATTTTCTTCGATTAGATTTGTAATGCTCATTCCAATAACAGTTGCTCTAGTATTTTGATTTAATCTTAAAACTTCAACTGGACTTGTTCCGATCTCTTTTATTACTTTATTTCTGAAAAAAGTTGCCATAAAAATATTTATCCTAACATTAATACAATATCTATTGCAATTTCTTGTGCATCTGCACTTGTTATTCCTGATGCTGATCCTGCAACTGAGACCCAACTTGTTCCGTCGAAAACTTCAACTCTTATTGTGTCTTCGTTAAATCTTATCATGCCTACTTCGGTATTGCTTAAAGGAGGTCGATTTGTGTTTGTACCTGTCGGTAACACAAGCCCAGAAGTTCCTGTAAATTTAAAATATCCATTATTTGTATTGTTAAATAGTGTAACACCGTCGACAACCTTATTTGTTATAGAATTTTCTGTAAATGTAAAATCGTCTACAACTACTGTGCCAGAGCCATCGGGATTTAGAATTAGGTCTGTGTCTGTGGTAACTGTTCTAATTTCATTGTTGTCTATTTCTATGTCGTCGACATTGATTCTGTCTGCTCTTAGTCTGTCTTCTGTAACATCAACAGTTACATTATCGTCAGCAATAAATCTTATAGTGTTGTCGTTTGCACCTTCAGTAAGTTCTGCTGTTACTCGTGTAGTTCCGTCTAGATCAATTACACCGTGTAACTGTATCCAATTTACTCCATTATAGCCTTCAAATCTTGATAGGTCGGTATTAAATCTTATTTGTCCGGTTTCGGGTGTAGGTCTTTCTAGTGTGGTTCCTATTGGTAGCCCTAATGCTCCGGTTGCGTCGATTACAGCAAGTCCTGAGCCCGGTTCTATTACAAAATCTGCAGCAGAAGCAATTGTGTTATTTTCAAATTCAAAATCATCGATTACAACAGACCCAGTTCCGTTGG
>LFFM01000795.1_pt1 | contig 22297 bp, 22 predicted proteins | sample 643131 | NCBI WGS metagenome assembly LFFM01 (sample SAMN03777445, study PRJNA286221) | soda lake metagenome | biome: soda lake; feature: Kulunda steppe; material: water; isolation source: sample Tc-Br brine of Tanatar trona crystallizer | place: Russia: Kulunda steppe | collected 2011-07
GCGCGTCGTACAGCCAGACGACGTACTCGTCGTCGTAGGAGTCGTGGCTCGTGAGACAGATGATCGGCTCCTCGCCGTCCTCCGGGAACCCCCGCCGGTCGTCGACCTCGATGTCGAAGGTGTTCACCCGCATCTCGGCGTCGACGTCGGCGGGTTCGAGGTGGCCTTCATGTACCTGGATCGTTCCGTCGTCGTCGTCGAGCCGTCGCTCCTCGACGCGTATCCCGCCGTTGAGTCCGTTGTCGATCAGAAACCGGTTCGGAAAGAGGATGTCCGCCTCGAAGGTCGTCGCGAAGTCGTCTCGGATGTTTCCGACGTCGCGGGGCGTCCGCGTGACGATCCGGGTGAGTGGTTCGCCGCGGATGCTCTCGTAACCGTCGCCGTCGGGGCCCGATTCTCGAGTACCGATGACGACGTCGTACTCCTCGACGGGGTCGAGGTCGAGCTCGGCGGTCGGCACGTAAAAGTACGGCTCGACGCCGAGCACCCGAAGGTGCTCGACGACGTCGTGGTCGGTATCCTCGGTGACGTTCTCCGCCGGCCGCCGGCCGAACACGTGGACGACCGGGTATTCGTCGCTCCCGTATCCCTCGACCGCGTAGTCGATCTGGGTGATCATCAGCTCGACGGTACCGGACGAGTCCGGGAACTTCGCCTCGTCGACGTCGATCACGTCGCTGACGCGCCCGCCGCCGGAACCGGTGACGACCTCCGCCTCCTTGGCAGCGAGATCGTCACGGTCGCTGCCGCCGTCGCCCCGGTTACTGGACGACGAGAAGTCCGTAAGCCCCGACTGAGTCATACGAACGCTTCGGCGTACCCGGCTAAAAAACTCGGCATTCGAGCTCGACCCGCTCGCTCGGATCGGCGACGAGACGCCGGGTTGGACCGGCCCCCGCCCCGTGTCGGCGAGATATCCCCCCACGGAAAGGCATATATTGTGTCACGACTTACCACGCTTCATGCCCTCGAACCCTCACCGGGAGAACGGGACGCACCGCTCGGGTAGCGACGTTGCCGACGCCGAGGTGGAGGCGTATGAGGACGACGGCAACGTGGTGCTTTTCGACGCGGAAAACCCGCTCGCGTGGGTCGAGGCGAGCCGAACGGTCCGACTCGCCGACGCGGCCTAACCCGCACGGTCAACCGACGCGCCAACGACGTTCACGTCGAATCCGACGGCGACGCACGGACACAACTCCTTTGACTCGGCGCGTCGTACTCCGTTCGTGTTCCCGTTCGACGAGGAAAACGAGGGTGAGGTGTCCTTCGGCGAGAGCTCCGACGCCGAACAGGAGATGACGCCGGACGCCCCTGAAGCACCCTCTGTCAAGCGGTTCGACGAGAGCGGTGACTTCGATTCTGCCGCCGACGTTGACGGTGACACCCTCCGTGCGTTCGTCATCGCCGTGATCTACGCCAACGTCGCGCTGCTCTTCGTCTTTCTCGGGCCCATGGTGTGGTTCTTCGAGGGATGGAGTCGCGTAGGCCCCGCTCTGTTCGTCGTCGGAGCCCTCGCCGGCATCCGGACGTATCAGACGTACCGGGCATGGGATCGGTCACGCGAGAACGACGACCGACCGGAAGCCGGAGCCGATCCGGACGCACCGCCGACGGACGCGGACGCATGCACGATCGAGGCGGGTGACGCTGCCCCGCCTGATCCGGATGCCGACCGCCCGGAACGGTAATGCCTCGCGAGGGCCTTCCCACTCGCATGCAGACGGTTCGCGACGTCGACGGCGACACGTACCTCCTCGTGAAACGGTCCGGCGAGTCGAGCCGGATCCGTGACCCCGTGACGGGTGAGGAACGCTACGTCACGAACGCGGATCTGGAAGTCGTCGACGGCGAGTCGCCGCTCGCGACCGCGTCGATCGCGGTCTCGGCTCCCGTTCGCCGCGTGATCCGCTCGGTCCACGACGACCGATCGCTCGGCCTTCTCGTCGAGCTGGTCGACGCCGGACCCCTCTCGATCCACGAACTCATCGACGGGTACGATATGTGCGAATCGGACCTCCACGGCCGACTCGCCGAGTTCCGTGTCGCCGGACTGATCGAGGAGACGGACGTGGCGGGTCGGCGCGGCTACGACGCGACCGGAGACGCCGGGAGGGCGGTTCGGCTGTTGCGCACGGTGGGATCGGCGGACGATGCGGTCGATGATGCGTGCTCCGATCCGTGAGCGGTCCGGGGCGCCGCTCAGTCGTCGGCGAGGGACGGGGTTTCGACGCCGACGTCCTCACGCGTAACCGTCGATCGATTCGTTCGCGGATCCTTCTCGACGGTGACGAGATCGTCTGCGGCCCCGACCAGCTCGTCGTCGTGGCTAACGATGAGGATCTGTTTGACGCCGAACCCGCGCATCTCCTCGACGAGGTCGACGAGTCGGGAGACGTGTCCGGAATCGAGAAAGACGGTCGGTTCGTCGAGGATGAGCGGCGGAGTCGGTGCGGCCCCCTCGATTCCCTCCGCGAGCAGTCGATAGATCGCACAGCGCAACGAGAGGTTGAACAGCGCGCGTTCTCCTCCGGAGAGCTGCTCGGGCTCGAGAGCTTCACCGTCCTTCTGGTACACGGTAAGCGCGTATTGTCCGTCCAGCTCGATGTGTGAGTAGGCGTCGTTGCCGTACACCAGCTCGAACGTCTTGTTGAGCGTTCGTTCCAGCTCCCGGATGTTTCGCTGGCGTAGCTCAGCGCGTAGATCCCCGTAAGTCGACTCCAAGTCGCTCGTCTCTTCGTGTACCGACTCGAGCTTTTCAACCGTCTCCACGAGCGACTCCTGCTCCTCGCGAAGCTCCTCGAGCGTCTCGATCTCGCCTTTTACTCCGCCGATCGCGTTCTGGAGCTCCGTCCGCTTCTCGGCCAACCGCTCGAGCTCCTCGCCGACTCGTTCGATGTATTCCTCTGCGTCCCGTTTCTTCGTTTTCGCCGCTTCGATCGCTTCCTCGTCGACCGCTTCGCGGAGCTCGTCTCGCCGCTTCCGCTTGTCCGCGAGACGGTCGCGCCGCTCGTCGTTGACCTCCTCGAGGTTCGCCCGCTTCTCGCGACGACGCTCGATCCGATCCTCGAGCTCGGCCATCGAGTCGAGCCGCCGCTCGACTGCGTCCACCGCCTCTCTGGTGGTCTCGATGGCCTCGATATCACCCTCGAGCTCCGCCACCCGGCCCTGGGCCGCTTCGGCCTCCTCGCGTTTCCGCTCGGCCACCTCGCGCGTCTCGTCGGCCCGCTCCCTGAGCTCCGACGCGGTCTTGCGCTTCTCCGCGGCCGCCTCGTGCTTCTCCGCGGCCGCCTCGCGCTTCTCCTCGATCCGCTCTTCCAGCATCTCGATCGTCTCGTCGATCTCGTCGAGCCGGTCGGCCCCCTCGACGAGACCGTCGAGCGTTTCGATCCGGTCGTCCAGCTCGCTCTCTTTATCGCGCGCGTCCGCGAGCTCCGTCTCTAGCGTCGCGACCCGTGCACGGTCCTCGTCGATCCCGGTTGCGTGCGGTGACTCCTCGACGGGCTGTCCGCACTCGGGACACTTCCCCGCCGCGAGCAGCTCCTCTGCCTCCGCGACGCGGTCGCGGGCGTTCTTCAGCTCCGCGGAGAGCTCGGCGATCCGCTCGCGGGTCTCCCCGCGCCGCTCCCGTACCGTCTCGCGCCGTTCAACCGCCTCGTGCGGAGCGATTTCGACGGACCCGTCGTTGGTGGCACCATCGTCGATGTCGGCTTCCTCGAATCGTTCCTCGATCTCGGCCGCCTCGTCGCGGAGGGTCTCGATCGAGGACTCGCGCTCCTCGACCTCGGCGATCGCGTCCGCCGCCTCATCCTCGGCACGCTCGGCCTCCTCCTCCACCCCCTCGGCACGCTCGGCGAGGTCCTCCGCTTTTCCTGCGAGATTGCTCGCCTGATTTCTGAACCCTTCGGCGTTCACCCGAACGTCGTCGAGCGTCTCGCGAAGTCCGGCTTCCCGGTCATCGAGCGCCGACCGACGCTCGGCGATCGCGTCTTCAGTCGCCGCGTCGAGGCCAGCCTCGTCGAGTCGATCGGGGACCGCCGATTCGATCTCGCCGAGCCGCTCGCGAGCCTCCTGGATGGCGTCCCGGTGGTCGTCGCGCTCGCGCTCGGTCTCTCGGATCGCCTCCTCGATCCCTCCTATCTCCGACTCGATCGACGCCAGCTCGGACCGCTTCTCCTCGTGTGTGGCGAGCGTCTCGGCCGCGGACTCGCGGGTCTCCTTCGCTCGCTCGCGCTGCGCCTCGTAGCGCTCGATCCGCTCGACTGTCTCCGTGAGGTCGCTTTCGAGGCCATTGAGCCGGTCGTGGAGGTTCTTTTCCTCCTTCTCCTCGATCCGTCGCTGCTTCTCCTCGAGAACGGCCCGTTTCGCGTTCAACACGTCCTCGACTCCGAGCCGGGCGTCGCCCGCCCGCTCGCGGTACTCCTCCAGTTTTCCCAACTGGAGGAGGTCGTCGATCACGTCCTGACGTTGGCTCGGACTGGCGTTTATTAGTGCGTTCACTTCGCCTTGCCGAACGTACGCGCAGTTGACGAACGCGTCGGCGTCCATTCGGAGCAGCTCGGTCACGAACCGTCTGACCGCGGTGGCGCCGTCACGAGTGACCTCGCTTCCAGCGGTGGCTTCGAGGGTACAGTCGTGATCGACGCGGTCGTCGTACGCCCGCAGTCGCCGGGAGACGTGATAGGAGACGCCGTCGTGGGTGAACCAGAGGTCCACTTCGGTCTCGTCCTCTCCGTTGGTGATAACGTCGTCGAGCGTCCCGTCGAGCGCCTTCGAGCCGTACAGCGCGAAGAAGCACGCCTCCAGAAGCGAGGACTTCCCGCTACCGTTGAGTCCGTGGATCACGGTCACACCCTCGGTCAATCCGAGGTCGGCGTCGCCGTAGGGCTTGAAATTAGTGAGCCGGATCCGGTCGAACCTCATAGGTAGTCCTCCATTGAGACCTGTCCGTCGATGCTCGGATTCGCGTCGTCTGCGTCCGCGCTCTCATCGGCGTCGTCCGTCGTGTCGCCGTCATCCGTCGTGTCGCCGTCATCCGTCGTACCGGCGTCGTCCGCGCTCTCATCCTCCGGAGTTTCGTCGATATCGGTGTCACCGTCCTCGATCGTCTCCTCCGTGTCGTCCGAATCGTCGTCCACGGCCACGAACGCTCTCGGGTCGTCGAGACGGTCCTCGACCGCCGATTTTACCGTCTCTCGGACGTTCGCGTCGGCGATAGCATCGGATCGGACCGTCTCATCGACGTCTAATGCGGCCGCGGAGAAGCCCATCTCTTCGATCCGTTCACGGACCGCGTCCTCCGGATCGGCGAAGCTCACGTCGACCTCGTCGTCGGTTTCCACGGTCCGTCGGTCGGTCACGCGGGCGATCAGCGCTCCGGCGTCGGTCGCGAACGCCTCGATGGCCGCCGGAGTGACTGGGTCGCCGTCGCCGGTCACCTCGACGAGAACGACCGCGTCCGTCAGGTCGTGCTGGCGGACCCGTTCTCGTACCCGGGACTCTCCCTCGCCTTCCCGGAGCTCGACGGTCACGAAGACGAACTCGCGGGTGTCGAGGGCCCGCCTTCGTATCCCGACGCGGTCGTCCCCACCGACGGTCTCCTCGTCGAACGTCACGAGGTTGTAACCGCGTCCCTCGCGCTCGCTCGCGCTCGCGCGCTCGGTCGATCCCGAGTAGGTGACCCACGTGTCGGCGATGGTCGTTCGATCGGGCTTGTGATTGTCACCCAACAGTAGTGCGTCGAAGGTCACGTCACTCTCCTCGAGGACGGTCTCGGTGTCCCAGTCCGCGTGTGCGAACGGTTCGAAGAGTCCGTGTGCGACGAGCGCGGCATAGTCGGCGTCGTGGGGTTCGAACGCGTACTCGAGCTCGTCGCGCCGGGAGACGGGGACGTGATCGAGCCCGTAGAAGGCGGCGTCGTCCACGACGGTCGGCTCGTCGCCCAGTCGGGTCGCGAGCCCCAACCGTTCGAAGAGATCGAGCCACTGGCCACCCCGTGTCGACTCGTGGTTCCCCACCACGGCGAGGAAGGGGATCCCGGCGTCATCGAGCCGGCGGAGGACGGTGATGGTGCCCATCAGGTCCGGGAGCTCCGGCCGTCGATCGTGAAAGAGGTCCCCTGCGTGGACGACGGCGTCGACCTCCTCGTCGATCGCGTCGTCGACGACGGCGCCGAACGCGTCGAGGAAGTCCTGGCGTCTGGCCGGCGAGTGGTACTGCTGGTACCCGATGTGGGTGTCGCCGGTGTGGATCACCCGTGTCATCGTCAGTGGGTTGTCTCGTGTCGGGTTTAGGGGTTCCGGGGTGGTTCGGGAGCGTCCGTCACGTCCCGTCCGTTCGCGACCGCTCGAAACCGCCGATACGACCCGAGCGCCATACGGCCGCGCTCCGCGAGTTCGACGTTCCCGTCACGTTCGGCGGCTGCGATCGCGTTCTCGAGCCGGTCGAGCCCGACCGCCTCGATGAAGCCGGCGGCACGGGCGAGCTCCGTCCGTGCGGCGTCAGCTTCGTCGATGACCGCGGTGTACGGCCTCGTTGCGGTGTCCGTTCGCGTTGCTAGCGTGGCGAGCGCTCGTTTGACGTCGTCAGTCGATACCACGCGGTGAGTGATGCGGTATCGGATTTATACGTTCACCCGTTCCGTGACTGCTCACACCGACAGCGAGTACAGTCGCTTTCGAGCGTCGGTAAACGAGAACCGGGAGTCGATCGCGTCTTCCTCCTCCAGACGCGAGAGCGCGTATCGGACGGTTCGTGGGGGGAGAAGCGTCTCCTCGGCGAGCTCGCTCTGTGTCAGCGTGTCGTTGTAATCGAGGACCTTCGCGACGAGCTTCGCGCTCGGCGGCAGGTCACGAACCCCTTCCCAGCGGTCCGCAACGTCTTCGGCGGTGACGGATTCCGTGGTGCTCATGCGTACGCTCGCATAATTCATGCTGCCAAATAATATTTACTATCCTTTTTGATTATTACTGTGTATATTTTGGGTCGCGGTCCGCGACGAAGCGTCTCCACCCGAAGCCTCTTATCCGCGAGACGCTTTATCGCACACAATGAGTGATACCGTCGACGACGTCGATATGCCCTACGACGAGGGATCGGCGTCGAGACAAGAGAAGATCGAGACCCTCCAAGATCGTCTCGAGGTTCTCGAGTCGCAAAACGAGGAGATGCGCGACAAACTCCTCGACGCGAACGCTGAGAACAACAAGTATCAGCAGAAGCTCGAGCGCCTTACCCATGAGAACAAGAAGCTCAAACAGTCGCCGTTGTTCGTCGCGACGGTTCAGGAGCTCACCGAGGACGGTGCCGTGATCAAACAGCACGGCAACAACCAGGAGGCCCTAACCGAGATCACTGACGAGATGCGCTCGGAGATCGATCCGGACGACCGCGTCGCGGTCAACAACTCCCTGTCGATCGTCAAAAAGCTCGAAAAGGAGACGGACGTCCGTGCTCGCGTCATGCAGGTCGAACACTCGCCGGACGTTACTTACGCCGACATCGGCGGCCTCGAGGACCAGATGCAGGAGGTTCGTGAAACCGTCGAGATGCCACTCGAACATCCGGACATGTTCTCCGATGTGGGGATCACACCCCCGAGCGGCGTCCTCCTGTACGGTCCGCCGGGAACGGGGAAGACGATGTTGGCGAAAGCCGTCGCCAACGAGACCGACGCGACGTTCATCAAGATGGCCGGTTCCGAGCTCGTCCACAAGTTCATCGGCGAGGGCGCGAAGCTCGTCCGCGATCTATTCGAGGTCGCCCGCGAGAACCAGCCCGCGGTGATCTTCATCGACGAGATCGACGCGATCGCTTCGAAGCGAACCGACTCGAAGACCTCGGGCGACGCCGAGGTCCAGCGGACGATGATGCAACTCCTCAGCGAGATGGACGGCTTCGATGAGCGCGGCGAGGTCCGGATCATCGCCGCCACCAACCGGTTCGATATGCTCGATCCTGCGATCCTGCGACCCGGCCGATTCGACCGCCTCATCGAGGTTCCCAAGCCGGACGCCGCGGGTCGGGAGATAATCTTCCGGATCCACACCCGGAACATGAACCTCGCGGACGGGATCGAGTTCACCCGACTCGCGGACATGATAGCGGACGCCTCCGGCGCGGATATCAAGGCGATCTGTACGGAGGCCGGGATGTTCGCGATCCGTGACGACCGGACACAGGTTACCCTGGACGACTTCCTCGAGGCCCACGAGAAGCTCCAACAGGACGACTCCGGCGATGTCGACGACTCGTTAGCGTTCGCCTGATCGCTGACGAACCTCCTTGCTTCACAACGAGCTCAAAACCACATACGGCAACAGAAAGAACGCGACGAGGATCGCCCCGGTCGCGAGCGCGTAGCCGGTCCCCACTCCCACGAGCACCCGCCATTCTGCCCCGACATCGACGTTCATACCCTTCGGTTCGACGGTTCCATCTTAAGCGTTGGGCACCGACCCGCGACGATCGGGGGATCCGGTCCACTAGACGTCGCCGGCCATCGCTCTGAACAGATCGCTCGCGAGCGCGTCGCGGTCGACGGTTTCGGTCTCCTCTTCGCCGGTCGGATCGATCTCCGGCGTGATCGTGCCCCCGCCCATCCGGGAGTGACCGCCGCCGTTAGCGTTGTCGAGGTCGGTCAACACCGCATCGATCGCGTTCCCCATGTGAACACGATCGTCTCGAGAGCGCCCGGAGACGTGTATCGTTCCGTCGCGTTCGCCGATCACGACGACCGCGCTGACCCCCTCCAACTGTATGAGCTCATCGGCCGCCTGCGGGATCGCGTCGACGTTGTTCACTCCCCCGACGTCCGATACCGCGAACGACCCCTCGATCTGCCGTCCCGCGATCGCCCTGGCTTTGACCTCCAAGACCTCCGCGTCGACGGCGGGGTTGGCGATGCGATCCAGCTGGTCCTGATCGACGCCGGGATACACGTACGCCGCGGCGGCGAAATCAGGCTCGCTCGCGCCGACAGTGAGGTGTTTCGTATCCGCGAGGATCCCGTACAGGAGTCCGGTCGATGCTTGCGTCGACAGCGAGAGATCCCCGTTCGTTTCGCTGGCGTGTTTATCGGGTGGCACCGGTACGGCCCCGTTGTCGTCGAAGTACTCCGCGACTATCGATGCCGTCGCCCCGTAGTCCGTCCGTACGTCCGTGAACTCCTCGCCCGCTCCGTCACCGGGGTGATGATCGACGACTGCGGTCGGCAACACCCCGTCCGCACCTCCGAACCCCCGCGGCTCGTTGTGATCGACGATCACGACGGTCTCCGCTGCGAGATCGCTGACGTGATCGATCCGATCGAGCTCGAGATCGAGCACCGTTCGGAACGCCCGGTTCTCCTGGTGACGGATCTGACCGGGGTACTGGACGGTCGCTTCGACGTCCAGTTGGTCAGCCAACGAGGCGACTCCGACCGCGGCCGCCATCGCGTCCGGATCGGGGTTCGGGTGCATCAACACCGCGATCTCGTTTTCATCAGCCAACAACCGCCGAAACGCCACCCCTGACGGTCGGCGAGCACGAAGCAGCGCGTACGTGCTCGCGAGGACGGCGACCACCGTGACCACTGCTACCGCGGTCAACTCCGGGTTCTCCCGGATGAACGTCTCCGTCTCGGAGAGCGTTTCGCTAACCGCTCCTAGGGCCCACATACGTCACACGCCACTCGCTGGCACCACATGAAGGTTCGTGCATTCATCGCCGGCTGAAAAACCGTCGCTAACGCCGGTCTCGTGGCCTTCCTCCTCGGAAATTCACTTCTGATCTCGTCGGAACGCGTCGATCGCGTCGCGGTACCCGTCGCGGAACGTCGGATACGAGAACTCGTACCCGAGCGCCCGAAGTCGATCGTTCGAACACCGCTTGCTGGTTCGTATTCGCCGTCGAGCCGCAGTGGAGAGCTCGCCGTCCGCGATACGCTCCGCCTTCGACCGTTTCGTTGGGCGATCGACGCCACACTCGTCGGCGAGCCAGTTCGCGAACGCGTGTTTGTCGACCGGCTCGTCGTCAACGACGATCAGCGGCTCGCCACGAGCGCAGTCGGTTTCGAGGAGATATCGGACCGATCCGGCGGCGTCGTCACGATGAACCATGTTGAGATAGCCGGCAGTCACGGGGCCGTCGACGTATCGCGCCAGCCGATATCGATCCGGTCCGTACAATCCGCCGAATCGAGCGACCGTGCCGTCGATCCCGCGTTCTGCTGCCTCCTCTACGGCAACCGTCTCGGCCGTCGCCAGCACTCGTGTCTTCTCCGTGGTCGGCTCGATCGGCGTCTCCTCGTCCACCCACTCGCCGTCGTGATCCCCGTACACGCCGGTCGACGAGGTGTACACCAATCGATCCGGCGACACAGTGCGGTTGCCGTACTCCGAGAGAACGTTTCGTAGTCCATCGACGTACACCTCGCGAGCCGCGTCCGCTCCACGGCCACCGGAGCTAGCCGCGAAGACGACGCCGTCAGCGTCCGGTAGCACCGAGAGCGTTTCCGCATCTGTCGCATCGGCACGCACGGCCTCCACGGACCCATCTACCGTCTCGCCGAGCGCGTCGATCGCTTCCAGACCGGCCTCCGAACGTCGAACGCCCGTCACCTCGTGGCCGCGCCGCCCGAGCTGTCGAGCGAGTTCGAGACCCACGTACCCACAGCCGACCACGACGACTTTCATCGCTTTCGGGCCTCGATGACGGCCATGATATCGGCGAGCTGTTCGATCGTCATCGCGGCACGCCCTTCGAGGGTCTGTTGAACCTCTTGGCCGGTAAGATCGACGTCGATCGAGGCCGCGATCGTGTCCACGTCGAGCACGGCGGTCGCCATCCCCATTAGCAAGTGATCCCGGAGCTCGGCAATCATCGATTCCACGTCACGATCACGGCCCACGGCGAGGACGGCAACCCCCTCCTCGACCGTCACTGACCCGGCATCATCCTCCGCGATCGCTTCCACGACTGCGGCGTCGACCGAACCCTCCGCGACGACTCGGTCCGAACCGACCTCATCGATCCGCTCCGACAGCAACGTCTCGAACGACGCCAACAGCGTCGCGGCTCCGATCGTCTCGCCGTCATCGTCCGGGCGGTCGATCGGTTCCGCCTCGTCGACGATCTCATGGAACATACCGACGATCAGCGGGCGCGTCTCAAAACGCCACCGGTCGTTCGCGTCCCTTCGACCGTGGTCGCGCCGATCCGACGGTTCGGACCACGATCGGTTCCTCCTCGATTCACCATCCTGGGGACGTCTCGTCGCGCGTTCCGTCCACGTCGCCGACGCCCGGGGGACCGGCTGGGACCGCGATGACGACTATCGTTCCGGTCTCGAACGCGACCGGTTCGGTCGCACCTAGCCGAACCCTCTCACCGCCTGCGTTCACCGATACCGTCGATTCCTCCCGAACGTACTCGAACGGCTGGTCCGGCGTTCCGACGTCGGAACGAAGCGTGAACCGTGGATACTCTCCACGGACCTGCACGCGCCAGGCGTTTACCGTTGCGACCCAGTACCCGGGTATCGGTGCGACTGGGAGTCCGGCCCCAACGCTTCGAACCGGTTTCGGGGCCCACCGCTCCGCGGCCTCCGCACCGACCTCCTGTGCACCGTCTTCTATGGCACCCTCGACCTCGCCACGGATCTCTTCGCGGACCAGCTCGGTCGGTCCCTCGACGAATCGCGTCGGGATCCTGACCGCGTCGCGGCCGGTTGTCGTTCGAAGCCTGACGTGGAGCTCGGCGTTGAGTGTCGCTCGTTGCCTCCCGGAAGACGGTTCTCGACGGTCGAGCTCCGCGACGATCCGTTCCGTGTACTCCCCGTTGTCGATGGCGATGGCTCGTTCACCCGGCGACTCGTAGGTTCTCGCGACCGATCGAACGACCGATTCGCTCTCTTCGCGATCCATCGAGGTACGATCCTCCAGCACCGAGACGAGCTCGTCGTCGACGACGGCCATCGATCCCTCCACGCGCTCGGCCAGCACCTCCCTGTCGGCTTCCAGATCCGGGTCCTCCCGTGTGTCGAGTGAGTCGTCGGCAGCCACCAACGCGCGTCCGGCGACCCCGATCCTGACGGTGTCCTCGGTTCCGAGGACCCGATCGACGACCCCTCCGGCAACGTCGCCATAGGGAACCGTGACGTAGTTCAGGTTCCGCGTGTCGAGCGGTCGCGTCGTCGTCCCGTCCACCGCCTCGATGTCAGCACCGTCGACGGCGGTCCGCGGAAGGTATCCGGGGGACCCGTCGGGAACGAACGTCACCGATCCGCCCGGCCCACCATCGCCGACGCGGTACGTTTCCGTGTCGCGTGCCGCCTCCCGACTGGCGAGTATCTCGGCGATCGATGGTCCATCGAAGGCGTCACCAACCCGATCGAAGAACTCGTCGCTCGTCGCGTCTCGGTCCGCCGACGCCCCTTCCAGTTCGTTCACGACCGCATCGAGGTAGACGGCACGCGTCGACGCCCGCGCCCGGTCCTCCGCCCCGTCGTACGTCGTCGGGGCATCGATGAGCTCGCTCCGCCGGTCTCGGACCGTCTCCGCAAGCTCGCCGTGGGGTTCCGCGCTTCCGACCGATGCGTCCTCCATCGACACGGTCGTCTCGATCTCACGCACCTCGGTTCGCAGTTCGTCGAGATCTTCCCCGATCCGATCCGCAGCACCGTCACCAGGTCCGCCGAATACGACGGCCGATCGATCGATGTCATCGCCGTCGACGACGGCCTCGTAGGCGAGGGTTTCGACACCCTCGATCGTATCGACGTCGAGCTCGGAGCGGGCCGTACGAGGCGCCCCACTGAGATCCGGCCCGGCTGCGTCACCGTTTCCAAACGTTGCGATCGATCGATCCGGGGCGTCGTCATCGGGAGCGTACACGCCGCGTACGGAGACGATGACACTGTACTGGTCGGTCTCCACGGCTTCCGTCGTCGTTCGCTCGACGACTTCGGTTCGAGAGTTCGCGTTGCTTGCGCTCCCGGCGGCCGCGATCGGTTCCGGGCTCGATCGCCTATCGATGCTTGCGGTGACCCCGACGGTCGTCGAGCCGTCGCCGTCCACGGGCCGGTCGGACTCGTCTCCTCCATCGTCGTCCCGCTCGTCGTCTCCGGTTTCTTTTCCGTCTCCGTTTCCGTCGTCCGGGTCAGCATCCGATCCGTCCTCGTCACGCTCGACCACTCGTTCCCACGTCGCCGTCGCCGTACGTTCGGAGACGACCTCCCGTTTCGCCGCACCGAAAGAGACCTTCTCTCCGGGTGATACCGTTCCGTCCGGGGCCCCGGTCGGGAGTGATCCGTCGGATACGACGCGCACCGTCTCGTCAGTGCTCGTATCGACTCTGACCCATTCGCCTTCGACGTCCTCGCCGCCCTCGGGGGTCGGCGGGCGAGGCGTCCCACCGGTCGAGACGGGGTTCACTGACACGTCGACTGCTGTTTCGACCCGGTAGCTGTCCTCGATGATCGTCTCGATGTCGTCGTACACCTCGAGCGCAGCCACGTCGGCTGCGTGGTCGATCGACACGGTCGTTTCTTCATCGGTGTGCGCGTCTGCAGCCTCGAATCCGTCACCCGACTCATCCGTCGGTGTCGGCGTGTCCAGAACGAGACTCGTCCATGCTGACTCATCGAGCGAGGTCGGTGCGAGCAGGTCGGTTAGTCCGGTTCTGGCGGTCGCTTCGGCAACACCGCCCCGCGCATCCGGGTCGCTCGTACCGAACACGTCGCGTTGTGTCCTGACGATTCCGGCGTTCGTCGACAGCTCGACGTGGCGATTCGCGAGAACGTTTTGGACCGGTGCCCCTCCGTACTGTGCATATCCTCGCGCCCACGTCATCGGATAGAGGCTCGCCGTTAGCTGCCGTCCGAGCCCGGCCCCCTCCACGGGACCGCGGTTCAGCCGCGTTTCGAACTTCTCGGTCCGCTCGTGTGCCGCCAGCGTCGGAACGGCGACGACTACCGTACGGTTGCGTGTCCGCTCGGCAACCGTCCGTCCGTCCCGGGTCGCGGTGATGGTCACGTCCTCGAACGTCACTCGCGTCGCGGTGCCGTCGGCGACGCGTTCCACGGTAACGGCGTCTCGTGCGGATCGGAGATCGTCGGGATCGATGTCGCCGTCGGCCGCGCCGAACGATGCTCCCGCGGAGACGTCGTTCACGTCAGCTTCCACGGCCGAGAGCGATCCCTCGGCCGCGAGCGCGAGTCGGATCCGGAAGGCGTCCTCGAAGGCGGACTCCGCCCGGACGGCGTCCGTCGTCCGGACATCGTCGTCTCCATCCGCTTCGCTTGGTGCTCGCGTCACCGGACGCGATGCGGCGTCGTGTGCGGCCTCCCGGGCGGCGATCTTCAGTGCTGCCGTCGTGTCCGCATCGGCCCGTTCCACGGCGCGCTCGACGCTCCGGTCCTCGCTCATGAGTCCTTGTCCCGCCAAACCGGCCGCGTACGCGGAGCTCGTCACGAGTAACAACACACCGATCAGCGCGAACGGGATCCGCGCTCGCGTGTCATCGTTGAATGCCGTGACGGTATGTCGGGTTCCGGTTCGTGTGTTCGTCATCGTTACCACACTCTGATAACGGCTCGAAGCCGGTCGTTTCGTCTCTGGTCACTCTTCAATCGCTCCAGCCCGGGATGGGTCACGACCGCAACCGTGACCGAAGCATCCCTCGGGGGTTCGGGTCCAACAGTGACCGCCTGATACTCGCGGGTGGACACGGACGTCGACATGCCATCGTCGCTTCCGCCTCGAACGATCCCGACGTCCGTTCCCGATCGCGTCGTGGTCGGCCGGGTATTCGAGTGTTCGATCGTCTCGACGTCGACGATCTGATGTCGAACGTCCACCCGGGTTCGTGGTCCGAGTGCGTCGTCGACGGTCTCGACCGCCCGGGTTCGGAATCGATCGGCGGTCGTCGTGTCGTTCCACGTCTCGGCCGCTGTCGCCATCGAGAGGAGCTCCACGAGCGTCGCGTGGACGGTTCGATCGTCGCCGTCCGTGTCGGAAACAGGGGAGGCGATAGTCGTGGTTTCGGTTGCCAACCGGTCGGCAGCGTCGTCCGCAGCGTATTCGGTCTCGCCAACGCTTTGCCCTCCTCCCACGGCGCCGAGGGTGATCACGCTCGCCGAGACACAGAGCAGGAGTACCGTCACGTCGAGTACGGTGCTCGTCATCCGCCGAACACCACGCGGAGTATCCCGGGATCGTTCCGACCCGGACCGACACGGACCGTCACACGTCGCTCGACGACCGACGGCGACTGTCGCTCAGTCTCGGATGCCGTGGAACCGTCCGCTTCCAGCCTGATTCGCCACGTCTCATTGCCGGAATCCAGCTCGACCGTCGTCGGCGTTCGCGTCTCGTCGAGCCCGCTCAACCGACCCGGATGTACGACGCCGCCGACGGTCACGTCGCGCTCGATCCGGTCCACGACCTCCTCCATGTCGTCGGGGTTCTCCGTCGGATCCGGTCGTACGTCGTCCAGTACGCCGACGTACAGTCCGAGAGCCGCACCGACGGCGAGCACGGCGACCAGTGCGGCGATCGGCTCCACGGCGGCACGATCGGCCGCGCTGAACCGGTCACCCGACGAGCGTAACATGGATATCCCCGTGCCGAACTCGTTTCACCGTTACCCGATCGGGGGCGGTGCGCCACTCGTGTTCCGACGCTCGTTCGCGCTCCGCAGCCGCAGCGAGGTCGGCAGGCTCGTCGAAGACGGTTTCCGGCGGGACTCCATGGAGTACCTTTCGGAGGCGATCGTCGGAGTCGGACGCGGGAGACGGGACGGGCGTTACCGGCCCCGCGTCGATCGTCGATCGGGCGACGGTTTCGCCGCTCGCGAGCTCGATCGTTCGCGGGGTGATCCGAAGACGGTCGGCCGCGAGACCGTGTTCCGCGGTCGCGACGAACTCGCCGCCTGCGACCGAGTCGATCGTGTGTGTGACGCCGTTCGCATCCGGCGGCGGCGACGCGGGGATCGCGGCGACCACGCCGGCGGTGGCGACGCTCGCCAGCGCAAGCCCGATCCACGCGTACGTGGCGTCGAGGTGGGTCTCGAACATGTGGCGGGTGGCCGCGGCTTCCTACTTAAACGGATGGAGTCGCTACCCACGTCTGACGCTTCACTCCGCTCGGGTCGTACACTCGACCGGATAGCCGGCGTCCCGCACCGCCTCGACGACGCGGCGCATATGTGTCGGTCCGTTCGTCTCCACCTCGAAGACGAGGTCGGCGTCGCCCACTGGGAGGTCCGGGCGGCTCCGCTCGTGGCGTACTGTTCGAATGTTGGCGCGCTCACCCCCGATAACCGTCGTGATCTCCCCCATCTTGCCGGGCATATCGTCGATCCGGACGGTGAGCTCGATCAACTGCTGCCGATCGACGAGCGCGTGGGTGAGAACTTCCTGAAGCGTCGTTACATCGATGTTGCCGCCACACAGTAGGGGAACGACGGTTTCGTCCACGAGATCGAGCTCGTCGACGACGCCGTCGTTTAATAACGCGGCGACGGCGGTCGCACCCGCCCCCTCAACCATCTGTTTGGCACGTTCCAGGAGGAGCAGGATCGCGCTCGCGACGTCGTCATCGCTCACGACGACGTGGTCGTCGAGATTCGCCTCGAGTAACTCGAAGGTGAGCTCGCTCAGTCCACCGGTGGCGATGCCGTCAGCGATCGTGTCCGGCTCTCCCCGGGCGACGAGCTCGCCGGCGGCTAGGCTCTCGGCGAGCGTCGACGCCCCTTCGGTCTGGACGCCGATCACTCGGACGTCCGGCGCGCGCGCTTCGATCGTGGTCGCGACCCCGGCCGCGAGCCCGCCGCCACCGACGGGAACGAGGACGGTGTCCACCTCCGGAGCCCCGTCGAGCACCTCCAAGCCGATCGTTCCCTGGCCAGCAACCACGTCGGGATCGTCGAACGCGTGGACGAACCGTGTGTCGGCGCCGGCGTCGTCGACGAGAGCCCGGGCGTGTGACATTGCTTCGGCGAAGACGGTGCCGTGGAGCACGACTTTCGCCCCGTACGAGCGGGTCGCCTCGATCTTCGCCCCGGGCGCGGACTCCGGCATGACGATCGTCGCACCGATCCCGGCAGCGGTCGCCGCGAGCGCGACTCCCTGTGCGTGGTTGCCGGCGCTCGCCGCGACCACGCGATCGACGGCGTGTGTTGACTCGACGAGCCGTGACACCGCGTTGTACGCCCCGCGGGGTTTGAACGACCCCGTTCGCTGGAGGTGTTCCATCTTTAATAACACCTCCGCGCCACACCGTTCGGAGAGCGAACGACTTCGCTGGATGGGAGTGGGCTGGACGATGTCGGCGTCGTCGAACCGTGCGGCGGCGGCCTCCACGTCATCGATCGTGACACGAGACATGTCCCCGGGATCCGCTCGGCACGCGAAAAAGGACCCGGTTCCGAAACCGCGTTTCCAACCGTCTCGGAACCGGGATCCGCGACGACCTCCCTCACGCCGGCGCGTCGTAGCCGAGCGGAACGATCGAGATCCCTTCGTCGTCGACGCGCACCTCGAACCCCTCGATCGGGTCGGGTGCGGGGAGGTCGAACGACCGGTCCGCATGGCGTTCCGCACCGGCGAGCGTCGCAGACGCCTCGATCCGTACCGCCTCCGTCCCGTCCGCGATCGTCGCGATCACGTCGTCCGTCGACACCGTCTCGGGGGCTTCGAGATTGAACGTGTCGGACACGATCTCCTCGCCGTCGGCATCGACGCGCACGTTCACCGAGACGGCCGACTCGTGGTAGTTGTAGAGCCGCACGTCGAGCGTCTCGCGGGCCCCGCCGTCCGAATCGCTCCCGTCATCCGAGCCCCGGTCGGTGTTCAGACAGCCGGCCAGCAGGCTCCACAGAGACGCTCCAGCGGTCCCGAGAACCGCCCGTCGGTTCATGTCGAGACGTGGATCGGGCGGCGATATATGTCTTCTCCGGCTCGGCTCCGATTCACTCCGCCGACTAGGCGTCGGAGTCGTCGCTCGGAACGGCATCGAGCGTCGCTTCGATGACCCGAACCGCGGTCGCGCCGTCCCGTCGGCTCACGAGAACGACGACCGACTCGCCGGCGACGCCCGCGGCGAGGGGGTCGACGTCGACGGCGATCAGGCGTTCGAGGAGCTCCGCGAGCACGCCGGCATCGACGTCGCCGGTCGCGAGGACCGCGGTGTCGCGTCCGCCTCGGGTAATAGCCGCGTTGCCGACGCACAACAGCGGGCCCTCGTCCCGATCGGTCCGATCCATGTCGTCTTCGTCCGCGTCGATTCGCGCGGCCTCGCTCCGGTCCACGAGTCCGACACCGCTCCGCATCGAGACGGTCGCGGTCCGATCCTCCGTCGAATACGACGGAAGCTCCTCGCGGAACCGCCGTAGGGCGGTCGCGATCGCGTCGGGATCGCCGTCGAGGGCGGCCACATCGACGAGCCACGTCGCGGTCGCGCTGTAGTTCACCAGTCCGGCCCGGAGCGCGTCGAGCAGGAACGGACGGTCCCGCACCGCCTCGCGGGTCTCGGCTGCGAGCGACATGACGCATCCTGCGTGGGCAGCCGTGTTGCCGGTTTCGATCCACAACGAACCGTCCGAATTCCCCGGAGCGATCGTCAGCCCGCCAACGAGATCCGATCGGATTCCCGCCGCGCCGCACGCGCCGAAGTCCCTAAGAGCGCGGCGACCGCAGATCGAGTATGCAGTCGCTCGTCATCGTCGCACACGGGTCACACCTCAACCCCGAGTCGAGTACGCCGACGTACGACCACGCCGACACGATCCGCGCGACCGGCGCGTTCGACGAGGTGAAGACCGGATTCTGGAAGGAGGAACCGCACTTCCGCGAGGTACTACGAACCGTTGAAGGCGACGAAGTATACGTCGTTCCGCTGTTCGTTTCGGAGGGGTATTTCACCGAGCAGGTGATCCCCCGCGAGCTTCGGCTGGAGGGGTGGGACGTCTCCGAGTGGGACTCCGACGGCCTCTCCGCCGATCAGGCCACCCTCGTCGCCGAGGACATCGACCGGGAGGTCCACTACTGTGGCCCCGTCGGAACGCACTCGGCGATGACCGACGTGATCGTCCGGCGCGCGGAGTCGGTTACCGGCGACCCCGACGTGGGCGAGGGGTTCGGGCTGGCGGTCGTCGGCCACGGGACCGAGCGCAACGAGAACAGCGCGAAGGCGATCGAGTACCACGCGGACCGGATCCGCGAGCGCGACCGCTTCGACGAGGTGAAACCCCTGTACATGGACGAGGACCCGGAGGTCGACGACCTCCCCGAGTTCTTCGAGAGCGACGACGTGGTCCTCGTGCCGCTGTTCATCGCCGACGGCTACCATACCCAGGAGGACATCCCCGAGGACGTCGGGCTCTGTGACGACCACACCGAGGGGTACGACGTGCCCACGATGGTCGACGACACCCGGATCTGGTACGCCGGCGCGGTCGGCACCGAGCCGCTGATGGCAGACGTGATCCTGGAGCGGGCCGCTGACGCCGGGGCCGACCTCGGGACGACGCTCGCGGACGTGCGTGAACTGACCCGCGTCGCCACGGGGGATTAATCGTGTCAGACCAGCGATCCGAGCCGGCCGACACGGTCGCGAACGGCTCCCTCGACGACTCGACGGTCCCGGAGATCGATCTGCCGAGCGCCGCGTTCGACGCGGTGCTCGAGGCGCTTTCCGAGCTCGACCCCGACGAACGCCTTCGATTCGAGGGATTCAGCGTCGATCGCGAGGCCGCGGACGACTACGTCATCGATCACGGCGACCGCCGCACCGGCCTGAGCGAGCGCGAGCTCCACGCGGCGCTCACGGAGCGTGCGCCAGCCGTCACCGATTGGTACACGTTCGAACACGTCGTCGGCGAGTTCGGTCCCCGCCGGGCGTTCCTCCGTTGGGTCGAGGACGCCGACGGTCGGACGGTCGCGGACCGGTACGCCGCGCTCGCCGCAGGAGTCGAGCGCGCCTGGGGGGAGCTCCGGATCACCGCGACGGTCACGGACCGCGGCGAACGGCGCTACGACGTGCGCCACGCGGACGACACCGGGACGCCGGTCGCGGCGCTGGACGCGTACGACGACCCGCTCGACGCGCGCGAGATCGTGAAACACGACGCGAAGGGGCGCTATCGGCCGCTCAAGACGGCTCCGACGCTCGAAAACGGGTGGGTCTTCCCCGACCTCACCCCCCGCGACGCCTACGAAACGGTCGAGACGATCTATCCCGCGACGGTAGCGAACTGGCATCGGGAGCGTGAAGGCGAGCTCGACGTGAGTCACTGGCGTGAGACGATGGAACGGCAGTCCGGCATCTACGGCGTCGTGAAAACGTGGGACCGCGGCGAGGGGTACGAACACGTGAACTGGGTCGCGGAGGCGTGTTGTGACGATTCGCAGTGTCTCAAACGCCGCGAGTGGGAGTACGACGCCGACACCGACCTCGACGTCGACGGCGGTGACGGGGTGTTCCCGTGCCGCGAACCGTGTTCCGTCGTCATCAGTGCCGCCCGGAAGTGGACCCGTCTCGAAAGCGAGCAGCCCCGAACCTACGAGTTCGAGCTGACGCCGAGCGAGAAGGAGGGGGTCGAAGCGATCATCGACGCCGTCGCCGATGGCCGGATCGACGAGATCCGCGAGGCCGACACGAAGGACCCGGCCAACCGCTACCGCGCCCGCTTCCTGCGCGCGAAACGATTCGACGACGCGGGCAACCTCGGTGGCGTGCCGATCGACCCCGATGGTGAGGAGTAGTCCGGACCCGGCTCGTTCGCAGTGATCACGTGATCGGCAGTGATCGCGGGTCGGTTTTGGTGGCGCGCCGGTGAGCGCCCGAAGGGCGCGAACCGCCCGCGAGGGAGTCGGCTGTCCGGAGCGACGCGGAGGGCAGCCGACGAGGCTGGGGAGGCGTGAGGTGCGGTTGCGGTACGGTGACGGTGACGCGATATCGAACCGCGGCGGTGTTCGTGACCCTACCGTCGCCGTAGCGTTTAGAACGCTCGCGGTCGAACGACCGTGTGGACGCAAGCCATGGTATCCGACAGGATACGGCGATACCGACCGGAGCTGGTGACACTTCTCGTCCTCGCCGGCGTCTCCGTCGGCGTACTCGCGGGGCTTCATCGAGGGACGTTCACCGTCGTCGCACTCGGCGGGCTCGTGACCGGACTCGTCGTGTTGTCCGCGGGAATGGTCCGGCTGTTCGCGGTCGCCGAAGGGGTGTTCCTCCTTGAAGCGATCGGGGTCGCGGTCGTTTCGCCGCTGTTGTTCGAGCGATCGGTCCGGTTCGAGCTGTACGGCGTCGGGCTGGCGCTGGCGTTCCTCGCGGGTGCGTTCCTGAGCGTCGCCGCGAAACGCTCCGACCAGTCCGATCGGGGGCGATCCGCCTCACGAAACCTTTAGACGGGAGAGCGGCCTACCGCAGCGTAATGAGTCGCGGCCCCGAAGTCATCGTCACGGAGAAGGACAACGCCGCACGACGGATCGCCGACATCCTCAGCGGCGGCTCGGCGACGGCCGAGCGGATGAACGACACCAACGTGTACGAGTGGGGTGGCAAACGGTGTATCGGGCTCTCCGGTCACGTCGTCGGGGTCGACTTTCCGCCGGAGTACAACGACTGGCGCGACGTGGAGCCGGTCGAGCTGATCGACGCGCCGGTCACCAAAGCGCCGACCCAGGAGGGGATCGTCGCCGCGCTCCGCCGGCTCGCCCGGAACGCCTCCCGAGTCACTATCGCGACCGACTACGACCGCGAGGGCGAGCTCATCGGCAAGGAGGCGTACGAGATCGTTCGCGAGGTGAACGAGGACGTGCCCGTCGACCGGGTCCGGTTCTCCTCGATCACCGAGAACGAGGTCACGGAGGCGTTCGCGGACCCGGACGACCTCGACTTCGATCTGGCGGCCGCAGGAGAGGCGCGACAGGTGATCGACCTCACGTGGGGGGCCGCACTAACCCGGTTCCTCTCGCTGTCGGCCCGCCAGCTCGGCGACGACTTCATCTCCGTCGGCCGGGTGCAGGGCCCGACGCTCAAGCTGATCGTCGACCGCGAGCGCGAGATCCGTGCGTTCGACCCCGAGGCGTACTGGGAGCTGTTCAGCGAGCTGTCGAAGTCCGGCGGTGACCCGTTCGAGGCACAGTACTACTTCGAGAACGACGTCGGCAACGAGGCCGAGCGCGTGTGGAACGAGTCGGTGGCGGAGACGCTCACGGAAGCGCTCGCCGCCGCCGACGACGCGGTGGTCGACGACGTGCGCCGCCGTACCCGGACGGACGAGCCGCCCACCCCGTTTAACACCACCC
>LFFM01000796.1_pt1 | contig 22290 bp, 18 predicted proteins | sample 643131 | NCBI WGS metagenome assembly LFFM01 (sample SAMN03777445, study PRJNA286221) | soda lake metagenome | biome: soda lake; feature: Kulunda steppe; material: water; isolation source: sample Tc-Br brine of Tanatar trona crystallizer | place: Russia: Kulunda steppe | collected 2011-07
CGCGGGCGTGGTTCTCTCCCATCGCTCCCACGCCGATCACGCCGGCGCGAAGTGGGGGTTCGATCTCGGTGTCGGGTGCTTCGTTTGTACTCGTCATAATGACTCCTCGAACGCAGTGATTGCGTCGATCACGCGGCGACAGTCTTCGCGCGTGACGTTCGGGTGGACCGGCAACGAAAGAACACGCTCGGCCGCCCGTTCGGATACTGGCAGCGAGACCGCAGCCGTGCTCACACAGTCGTACACCGGCTGCCGGTGGATGGGCGTCGGATAGTAGACCGCTGAGCCAATGTCCCGCTCCTCGAGCCAGGTTGCCAGTGCATCGCGGTCGTCAGTTGCAATCGTGTACTGGTGGTAGACGTGTTCGGCGCCGTCGGGGACAGTCGGGGTCTCGACAGCGAGCGAGGCCAACCCGTCGTCGTATGTCGCGGCGTTTTGCTGTCTCGCCGCCGTGAACGCCGGGAGACGCTCGAGTTGGGTCCGCCCGATTGCGGCAGCGAGACTGGTCATCCGATGGTTGCTCCCGAGTGAGACGTGCTCGTAGCCGCGGTCACCGGAGACGTCACGCCCGTGGTTCACGTAGCTCATCGCGGCCTCGGCGACCTCCTCGTGTGGCGTGGTGAGCATGCCACCTTCACCGGTCGTCATATTCTTCGTCGGGTAAAACGAGAAACAGGCAGCGTCACCGAGACTACCCACGGGCTGGCCATCGAGTGCCGCTCCGTGGGCCTGGCACGCGTCCTCGAGCACGAACAGATCGTGATCGTCGGCGAGTTCGCCGAGTCGGTCCATCGCCGCAGGCAGTCCGTACAGGTGGACGGGCATGAGGCCCACAACATCGGATCGTTCTCGAAGAATGCGTTCGACGTGATCGGGATCCATCGCGTACGTCTCGGGATCGATGTCCGCGAATACGGGGGTGCCGCCCGCCAGTCTGATGGCGTTCGCGCTGGCGACGAACGAGAAACTACTCGTTACGACTGCATCGCCGTCTTCGAGCCCGAGTGCCTCGAGCGCCGTCACGAGTGCGGTCGTCCCGTTCGAGGTGGCGACCGCGTGGTCGACGTGACAGTACTGCGCAAATTCGCGTTCAAACTGACGGACTTCGGGGCCATCAGCCAGGTGTCCGCTCTCGAGGATGGCGTGGACCCGGTCGTACGCCTCCGGACCGATGTCCGGATCGGCGATCGGAATGGTATCTTCGCCCGTCATTTGAGCGTGTTCGGCCCCTCGAGGGGTGCCGGAAGTGGGCGACACGTTGCGGGGGTGCCGATAGCGAGGCGGTTCGGTGGGATGTCCTCGGTGACGAGAGCCCCCGCACCGATGAATGCGTTTTCACCGACCGTGACGCCGGGGAGGAGGGTGGCATTTGCCCCGACAGAGGCCCCGTCTTCGATGGTTGGGCCCTCGAGGTCGGCGTCGGTGCGGATCGGATACTGGTCGTTGGTCAATACGGCACCAGGGCCGATGAACACGTTGTTCCCGATGGTCGTCTCCGTCGGGATGTAGACGGCTGACTGGATGCTGACGTGTGAACCGATCGTGGTATGGCCATCGACGACCGTTTTCGTCCCCAGAAGGACGTCGTCGCCGATCGTTGTCGATTCACGAACGAGCACGTCGTGACCCGTGGTGAACTCGTCGCCGATAGTGACGTCACCGTAGATGATCGTGCCACGGCGAATCGTCGCCTCGTCGCCGATCGCTGGCGGGTCGGCCCCATCGTCGGTCCCGTAGCCGATGGTGGTGCCGTGGTCGAACGAACAGTCCTCGCCAGCGGTATACTCGAGTGACGATGCCTGGTCCGAGGGGGCGTGCTCCTCGGGTGTGCTCACGAGCGGTCACCTCGAGTTGGCGGTGTCGATTTGGTACGGAATGTGAAAGCGTCCATGGAGATCGCTACCCGGAGTGGGTAATCACGTAGGACCTTCTGGTAACCAGGCTTTGTTATCCCCGACCTGAGAGGCCGGTAGTGTGGCGCTACGAACCGTCACCACGCCGGTTTCGACGCATCTCCTCACAATCGCTCACCGACCCGTGCGCTCGGGTAACCGGCGCTCGTCACGAGAAGATGTCAGATTCAGTTGCTCTCATAAGCGTTGACCAGTACAATGGGCTTTCGGTCGGGTAGTCGCGTGATAGTAAAGGGTCACATCGTGGCAAACCGGTGTGTGAGTGTTTCGATGACACCGGACGCCAGGGACATCGTGCCCGTCGACCGAGGACCGGACCCATGACCGAGGGGTCGTTCTCACAGGCCGAGCTGTTCGACGTGTTCAGCAACGCCAGACGACGGCAGACCGTACAGTATCTCAAACGTCACCAGGGAACCTGTGACCTGGCTCCACTGGTCGAGCAGGTTGCCGCCTGGGAAAACGACACGGCGATCGACGAGGTGACACGAGCCCAACGCCGACGGGTCTACATTTCGCTCTATCAGACCCACCTTCCCATGCTCGAGGATCACGGCATCGTCGACTGGGACCCCGATGCACACCGGATCGAGCTTCTCCCCAGCGTGGACACGTTCGAACCGTATCTCGACCGTCACCTCGAGGCGAAACGCCCGTGGCACTGGTACTACGCGACGGTGTCGGTCGGTGGCGCGCTCGCGTTCCTCCTGGTGTCGGTGGGGCCTGCCGCGGTCTCGAGTGCCCCACTCGTCGCACTCGGGTTGTGTGTGTTCGTCTTCGTCCTCGCGTGTGTCCACTTCCTCTCACACCGACGGCGGCTGCCGAATCCGTTCAGCAGTGCCTAGTGCGGGAGAACTACATTTGACGCTGTTTTCGGAGACCAGGACAGCCATCACGGTACCACCACAGGGCGGCGACGACGAACAAGAGCCACTCGAACGCCCGAAACACCGTCCGGTCGGTCAGTGGCGTGACGACCGTTTCGACGATCGAAGGCGGTTCGAACACCTGCTGATTGTATCCGAAGATCGGTCCATCGAGGAACGGCCAGTAGAGAAACTCGGTCCCGAACGGATATCCTAACAGGAGCCGTGGCGGGAGGTCAGCGAGCAGATGGGAGACGTGTCCGATGGAAAACGCGACCGCGACATCCAGCCGCCGCCACCGGGACCCGAGTGCAACGGCGAGTGTGATGAGAACGCCGGCGAACACCGCCGAGTGAGCGAGTGATCGCCCGCTCGAGAGGAGGCCAACCCACGATAACGGTTTATCGATCAGGTCAGCCACCTGTGATCCGAGGACGACGGCTACGACGGGTAACCCTCGCGGTGGTCGTCCCTCCTTTATATGCGTATAGCCAGCATACAACAGATACGCCACGCCGAGATGTCCCCATGGCCACATTGGCCATTACTACCCCGATCACCCCAAAAGGTGTGCGCCGAATACCCGGCTCGTAGGCTGGGCCTTCTGCGCTATCGTGGCAATGAAGGCCGTGGTACACCTGCTCGCCGACCTCTCTGGCGATCAGGTGTGCACTGACTTGCAGTGGCTACTATACTCCGTCGCAACGGCGAGCGACATCGCGACGGCTATTACACGAGTCCATCGAGCGGCCGAAACCAGACGGCGGCGACGAGGAGGGCGAGGAAGACATAGCAGCCGCGGATGAGGAGCATGGTCGCCAGGGTTGGCTCCGCTCGAGCGGCGATGACCCCAATCACGGCAAACGCCACGACGGCGAGCACGGCCCCGACCGGAAACGTCCCGAGCGCGACCAGTGCAATCACGACAGTCAAGCCCGCAATCATCAGCCCGTATGCCGCGGTGTAGGCCCGCTCGCGGCCAATGACCACCGCCACCGTTCGTTTGTCGATCGACCGATCGTAGTCGAAATCTTTCGTGTCGTCGATCACCTTGATCCCCGAGAGGACGAGTAAAAAGACGACGGCAAACGCGACCGGCACCGCCTCGAGCGCCACCGCCTGGACGTAAAAACCGCCGAGAATACTCAGGGCAATGCCCGCGGGATACCCCATCGTCGCCGAAATCGGGTGCATATCCAGTTGCGGGGCGTGATGATAGGCGATGAGCCAGGTTGGGAGGGTGAGTACGACGGCGACCCAATCGACCACGACGAAAAGCACGACACAACACAGGGCAAACAGGCTACTCGAGGCGACCAGCCCGAGTCGACAGCCGGCAACGGTCAGGGGGTGATCGTCGTCTTCCCCACGGAGGTGAAAGTCGACGTAGCCGTCTTTCACGTGGGCCGTATAGACGGCGGCGAACATCGCGACGACGTGGACCGTCGCCGCGACGGGGTCAGTGCCGGTCGCGAGGACGGCACCGAACAGGGAGGCTGCCAGTGGCGGCAACATGAACACTGGATGGACCTGTGACCAGAACGCCCGGCCGGTTGCCTCGAGTCCAGTGCCATGTCTCGCCAGGGCCATACCCGTGGTAAGGTGGCACGTCACATAAGTTCACGTGCCTTCCCGCGGTCGATTTCCTCGCTATCCCATCCCGTCGTCACCGGGCGAGATACGCGATCCCGTCTGGATGCAGCTCAGTGTCGTACCGAGTGGTTTCAGTCCAGTCGTGACAGTCAATCACACTCACGTCGTTCGTCTTGTTGTTGGCGACGAACGCTCGGTCACCTGCCTCGTCGAAAACCGTCCCGCCGGGCCAGATACCTACCGGAACCCGGGCGATCTCCCAGGGTCGTTGCTCCCCGTCACGAACGTGCTGGACGTCGATCACGGACACGTCGTTGCCCTCCCGATTTGGCACCAGCACGTAACGGCCTGTGGGTGAAGAGACCACCCGAATCGGGTTCTCCCCGAGCAGTGTGCGACCGGTGGTCTCGAGCGTCTCCGGATCGAGTATCGTGAGGCGGCTGTCGTTCTGGTTGGCGACTAACACACCCGCATCCGGGTGCACATCGATGCCTTCGGGTTCCTCGCCGACGACGGGATCACCCAGTATTCGTCGCTCGGCACAGTCGATAGCCGTCACGCTCTCACTGCCGATATTGGCGACAAACGCCCGCTCTTCGTCCGGCGTGATCGCCACCATGTGAGATGTGTCCTGGTGGGTGGGAAACTGCGTCAGAATCTCGTCGGTCTCGATATCGATCACGTACACGAGCGAGCTGTACGTGGACGCAAGCCAGAGTTCACCGGCCTCCGCACGCACAGCGAGGCCGTGTGGGAAGTCGAACCCCTCGTGTTCGATTCGCTCGAGGAGCGACCAGGTGTCGGTATCGAAGACGAGCATCGACCCACCCAGTGAACACGTGACGTATGCCTTCTCGCCGTCCGGCGTGAGCGTGATTTCGTGGGGGTTGAAATCCGTCTCGACGACCGTCTCCGTCTCACCAGTCTCCGCGTCGAGCACCGACATCGTATCCGAGTCCTTGTTCAACACGAGCAGCGCATCGTTGTCTCCCATGGCTGTCCGAACAGACTCGAGGATCCTAAGGGTACGACTACCAGCAACGTACACACACCGTCAGTCGACACGAAACGGACTCGGACGTGCCGTCCAGTCCCACCCCGGCAACCGCTCCTGGAAGCCAGCCGCGAGCGCCGCCTCGAGGTCGTCGACCCCGGCGTTTTCGTCGGCAGGGCCGTGAACGTGGACATCGGCGTAGTGGAAGGTCGCCTCGCCGAGTGTGCGAAGCGGTTGGGTTCCGGAAATCGTGGCAGCCAGCTCTCGGCCGAGAATTTCGTCCACGATGAAGCCGGGATAATCACCTTCGACGTCCAGCTCGCGGAGGACGCTGACGAGGGCCGCGACGTTGACCGCGAGATCACCGTCAGCGAACACGTCGTCGACGGCCGAGCGGTACTGTGCTTCAGTGACGGCATCGACGTCGGTCTCGAAGATGTCGCCGAGTTCGTCTCGGACGTCGTTGATCAGGGGAACGATTCGGTCGGCACGGTCGGCGACCCAGTCACGTTCGACACGAACGCGCTCGGGCGTCATGGTGAAGTCGCTCATGCCAGCCAATGGTGGCCGGAGCATCCTGTGTGTTCCGACCCCGACTATTGCGAAGGCTTTTATATGATGCATGGAATAGGCTCGAGTAAGCGGGTTCTCCCTGGAATCTTCCCGTACGACCCAGGATAACCGACCTGGATGTGTGCACATCGGTGCACAGAGCACACTCAACGATGATTCACACCCGGATACCACCAGTAGAGAAGACGATGGTGAATCGGTCACGGACGTCGCCTCTCAGCAAACAGCCATTTCGGACGGGCGTGGGTGGCACCACCCCGTCGTCGTTTCAACACCCCGTGGAATCCGGCTTCCGGCGACGAGTTCACGCAAGCCACCTCTGGCGATTATGAGTACTGTAGAGCAGCAACTCGACGATCTGCAAGCAACGATCACGAGCGAGCTTCCGAACGATATCTCGGTCTCCTCGGTGAAATACGAAGGACCAGAACTGGTCATCTACACACGCGATCCGAAGAAGTTCGCTCGCAAAGGCGACCTCGTGCGTAAACTCGCGAGCAAACTCAGAAAACGGATCACGATCCGACCCGACCCGGGCGTCCTCTCGCCGCCGACCGAGGCCCGGGCCGAAATCGAGAGCGTGATCCCTGAGGAAGCGGGCGTTACGGACCTCGATTTCCACGTCGATACCGGCGAGGTCGTCATCGAAGCCGAAAAGCCCGGGATGGTCATCGGCCGTCACGGCTCCACCCTCCGTGAGATCACGAAATCAGTCGGCTGGACGCCCGAAGTCGTCCGCACCCCGCCGATCGAATCCTCGACGGTCTCCAACGTTCGCAACTTCCTCAAACAGGAACGCGACGACAGACGGAACATCTTAGAGCGGGTCGGTCGCCAAATCCACCGCGAGGAGATGTCCGACGACGAGTGGGTTCGGATCACCACACTCGGCTGCTGCCGTGAAGTCGGCCGTGCCGCGTTCATCCTCTCGACGCCCGAAACCCGGATTCTCATCGACTGTGGTGACAAACCAGGAGCTGACGGCGAGGTGCCATACCTCCAGGTTCCGGAAGCCCTCGGAGCCGGCGCACAGACCATCGACGCCGTCGTGTTGACCCACGCCCACCTCGACCACTCCGCGTTTATTCCGCTGCTGTTCAAATACGGCTACGACGGACCGATTTACTGCACCGAGCCGACGCGTGACCTCATGGGCCTGTTGACCCTCGACTACCTCGACGTCGCCGCAAAAGAGGGGCGAACACCACCCTACGAGAGCGAGATGGTCCGTGAGGCGATCAAACACTGCATCCCACTCGAGTACGGCGACGTCACCGACATCGCCCCGGACGTGAAACTCACGTTCCACAACGCCGGCCACATCCTCGGCTCGGCCGTCTCACACTTCCACATCGGCGACGGCCTCTACAACGTCTGTTTCTCGGGGGACATCCACTACAAGGATACTCGCCTGTTCAACGGCGCGACGAACGACTTCCCACGGGTCGAGACGCTCGTGCTCGAGTCGACCTACGGTGGACGGAACGATTACCAGACCGACCAGGAAGACTCCGAACGGAAACTCAAAGAAGTCATCAAGCAGACCGCCGATCGGGGCGGGAAGGTGGTGATTCCGGCGTTCGCCGTCGGTCGGTCCCAGGAGATCATGCTCGTCATCGAAGAAGCCATGCGCAATGGTGATATTCCCGAGATGCCAGTTCACCTCGACGGGATGATCTGGGAGGCGACGGCGATTCACACGACCTATCCGGAGTATCTGCGCGACGACCTCCGAGATCGAATCTTCCACGACGACGAAAACCCGTTCCTCGCCGAGCAGTTCAACCACATCGATGAAGGAGAAGACGAACGTGAGGAGGTCGCAAGCGGTGGCCCCTGTATCGTGCTCTCGACGTCCGGGATGGTTACCGGCGGCCCAATTATGTCCTGGCTCTCACACGTCGGCCCCGACCCGGACTCGACGCTGTTGTTCGTCGGCTATCAGGCCCAGGGAACCCTCGGCCGCCGTATTCAGAACGGGTGGGACGAGATTCCGACCAGCGAAGTCGGCTCCAGAGGCCGAAACGGCAACGGTGGGGGGCGAGGGACCCTCCAGCTCAACATGCACGTCGAAACCGTCGACGGCTTCTCCGGCCACGCCGACCGTGCTGGCCTCGAGAACTTCGTCAGGACGATGAACCCACGTCCGGAAAAAGTGCTCTGTGTCCACGGTGACGAACGCTCGACCCAGGACCTCTCCTCTGCGCTGTACCACGAGTTCAACATGCGGACGTTCGCCCCCAAGAACCTCGAGACGTTCCGGTTCAGGTAGGTGGGTCGATCCGTCGACACCACCCGAAGGCGAACACTCTTGTTCCGGTGTGAATAGCGAGTTGTTTTTTAACAACAGTTGATTTCGGCTTCACAGCAACGTTTACGACGAGATTCGTGGTGGATTCTTCGGGTCGAAACCAAATGGCAATGAACGCCGTGGTCTATCAAGGACCACACGACGTCGCGATCGAAGAAGTAGAAGAACCGGAACTCGAACACGAGAACGATATCCTCGTCGATATCACGACCTCCTGTATCTGTGGATCAGACCTCCACATGTACGAGGGGCGGACGGCCGCGGATCCAGGCATCGTGTTCGGACACGAAAACATGGGCATCGTCAGCGAAGTCGGTGACGCCGTCACGACACTCGAGGAAGGCGACCGCGTGGTCATGCCGTTCAACGTCGCCTGTGGGTTCTGTCAGAACTGCGAAGACGGCTATACTGGCTTTTGTACCAACGTCAATCCGGGCTTCGCTGGCGGGGCCTACGGGTACGTCGCCATGGGGCCGTACAAGGGCGGCCAGGCGGAGAAATTACGCGTCCCGTTCGCCGATTTCAACGCCCTCAAACTCCCCGAAGGAGACGAACACGAGGATGCCTTCGCACTGCTCGCGGACATCTTCCCGACGGGCTGGCACGGCACCCGGTTAGCGAACCTCGAGCCAGGCGAATCGATCGCCATCTTCGGTGGTGGCCCCGTCGGGCTGATGGCGACCTACAGTGCCATGATTCAGGGAGCCTCCGAGATTTACACCGTCGACCGCGAGCCAAGCCGCCTCGAGCTCGCCGAGAAACACTGTGATGCCCACGCGATCAACTTCGAGGAGGGCGATCCAGTCGAACAGATCAAAGACGCACACGGCGGTGAAGTCGACAAAGGCGTCGACGCCGTTGGGTACCAGGCGATCGACCCGGAGACCGACCCCGGAGACGACGCCTACGATCCGGCTCGAGAGAACCCCGCGGTCGTGTTGAACCAACTGATTCAAACGGTCCGCCCAACGGGTCAGATCGGCGTCCCCGGGTTGTACGTCCCCTCGGATCCAGGCGCACCGGACGAGATGGCCGCCCAGGGTCGCCTCGGCATCGACTTCGGGAAACTCTTCGAGAAAGGCCACAAGTTCGGGACCGGACAGTGTAACGTCAAACAGTACAACCGGCAGCTCCGCGACATGATCATCGAAGGGCGGGCCGACCCCAGCTGGGTCGTCTCTCACCGTGTCGACCTCGAGCAAGCGCCCGAGATGTACCAGAAGTTCGATGACCGAGAAGAAGGCGTGACGAAAGTGTTGCTCGAGCCCTAACACGGGGCTTTCTGGGCCTCGTCGGTGTCGGTTCCCCAACGCGGTGACCGCCAAATGGGGACCGAGACGGTATTTTCAGGATCGAAGCCACGCTCGAGGGTGCTTCTCTCGCAGGTGTGACTGATAGCGTTTAATGAGCGCGGGGTAGTTGCTGTCGACGGCGTACCACTGACAGTGTGGGCAACCGCGTTCGACGGTATCATCGGCTGAACGGACGTACGTTTGGGTGCGTCGCATAGGGAAATTGGATCGGCGGGTGGAGGGCCAATCTGTCCACCCATCGCTACCGGCACGTTATGAATCTGTTGGCCTCAGGACGGCACGGAAACACGATGGGGTGGGAGCAACGCGTATGCTGGTTGGCGTCGTATCCGGACGCATGTGCCAGTACTGCACCTACGCGTTCACCGACGGCTGGAGCCAGTTACTCGAGTACGACGAGGTCTACCAGAACGCCGTGGCCAAACCCACGACGCAGTCGACACACGGATTTCACGAGAGCTGGGACGAGTTACGCGAGGACCTGGGCCTCGCATCTGAGGGGTAACGCGAGACCTCTACGGTCCGATCAGTCGGTATGTAGCGTCCAATCGAGCGTCTTTTCGGACACACGAACGGAGGGACGCGAGAAGGCTGGCCACGCCACTCCCGCGTGCTACGGCCTTCGCCTCCCACGTCACAACTCAGTCCTTATGTTTCGCGGGCCAACGCGGCGTTTTTGGGGCCTCAATTCGCTCGAGGTGCGCCGCTGTGAGCGACACCTCGAGGGCACCCACGTTCTCCTCGAGGTGGGCAATCGATCGGGGGCCGATGATCGGCGAATCGACCACGGGTTTGTGCAACAACCAGCCGATGGCGACCTGGGCGGGCGAAAACCCGGTTTCGTCGGCGATCGCTTCGATTTCCTCGAGGACGGCCCAGTTCTCGGGTGTGAAACGGTTAGCCGTGTACTCATCAGTGCCGGCGCGCAGGTCACTGTCGGGGTCCTCGTCTCGGCCGTACTTTCCGGTCAGAAAGCCACCAGCGAGTGGTGACCAGGGAATCACGCCGACGTTTTCGGCGGCACACACTGGAAGCAGATTGGCCTCTTCGTTGCGGTCGACGGCGTTGTACTCCGGCTGCATACAGACGAACCGTTCGCGGTTCTCGAGGTCGGCCGTGTAGAGTGCTTTGGTGAACTCGTAGGCCGTCATCGTGCTCGCACCGACGTACCGAACGAGCCCCTGGTCGATCAGCGAGTCGAGTGCCTGGATCGTCTCTTCGATCGGGGTATGCTCGTCCCAGCGATGAATCTGATAGAGATCGATGGAGTCCGTTCCGAGCCGCTCGAGACTGGCGTGACACTGGTCGAAGATGTGCTTGCGCGAGAGCCCCTTGCGGTTCGGTCCGTCACCCATCTCCCCAAACACCTTCGTCGCGATCACGAGTTCGTCACGGGTGTACGACTCGAGGGCTCGTCCAACGATTTCCTCGCTTTCCCCACGCGAGTAGACGTTGGCCGTATCGAAGAAGTTGATCCCCAGCTCGAGGGCCCGTTCGATGATCGCGATCGATTCCCCCTCGTCGTCGAGCATCCAGGGTTCTCCGCTGCCGAAATTCATACACCCGAGACAGAGCCGAGAGACCTCGAGTCCCGTCGAGCCGAGTCTGGTGTAGTCCATGTCGTCGACGGAGCCAATGGCGCGTGCAACCATGGCCCGAGTATCGGTTGCGGGACGCAAGTATCCACCCGGTGACGGCAATCGAACCCTCCCGTCATACGATATCACGTCTCACCGATAGATTATACGGCTGGAGTTCGTAGGGAGAGTGTGAGCGAAGAGTCCCAGCGACGCAATCTCAGAATGCCAAACGACGACGAAGTATTCGCCGTCGTGACAGAACATCTCGGCGGCAACCACGTCCGCCTCCAGTGTGAAGACGGCAAAACCCGTCTTGGCCGCATTCCCGGCCGGATGAAATACCGCACCTGGATCAACGAGGACGACATCGTCGTCGCCGAGCCCTGGGATTGGCAAGACGAGAAAGCAACCATCGAATGGCGCTACACCGGCCAGGATGCCGACCAGTTGCGCCGCGAAGGCCACATCGACTGAGCAGTTTATTACCTGCGCGGTTCTCGAGGTGACCCGTCCACGAGCGACTGTTATCGGTCACCGTCGGTAGAGACAGGGTACACCTTACTGCACAGTGACGCTTTTCGCGAGATTCCGGGGCTTATCGATCGCCCGCTCGAGGCCGGCAGCCGCGTGATACGAGAGCAGTTGTAACTGAACGTTCGCGAGCAAGCCAGCCAGTTCCGGCGTGACGTCAGGGATAGGCAGGTGAGCGTCGGCGATCGTCGTCGCCTGGTGGTCTTCAGGACAGACGGCGATGAGCGGGGCCCCACGAGTCTGTGCCTCTTCGGCATTGTTGAGCACCTTGGTATCTTCCTGGCCAGTAAAGACGGCGATCACCGGCGTATCTGGGGTAACGAGTGCTAGGGGTCCGTGTTTCAACTCACCCGACGCAAAGCCTTCGGCGTGTTCGTACGTGATCTCCTTGAACTTCAACGCCCCCTCGAGCGCCACGGGGAACCCGAGTCCCCGGCCGATGAAGAAGTACGACTGGCAGCCGAGATACTGCGTTGCCAGGCGTCTCCCATCCGTGGTCTCGAGGACGCGCTCGACGGCGTCGGGGAACGATTGCAGGTCAGCGAGGAGGGCCTCGAGGTTCGCCAACGACGCGCCAGTGAGATCCTGGCTGAGCCGTTGAGCGAGCAACAGCAACATGACGGCCTGTGAGGAGAACGTCTTCGTCGCGGCCACGCCGATTTCCGGCCCAGCGCGAATCAACAGCACGTCGTCAGCGACTCGAGTCGCCGTCGAGCCAACGACGTTGGTCACGGTGAGTACCCGTGCGCCCTGGTCCCGGGCGTGGCGCATCGCCGAGAGTGTGTCTGCGGTTTCGCCGCTCTGTGTGACCGCGATGACCAGCGTGTGCTCGTCTGCCGGCGGCGCACTCACCTCGTACTCGTTTGCGAGATGCGTGGTCGTCGGAATCCCCGCGTTGTTCATCGCAATCGAGCCGTACAACCCGGCGTGATAGGAGGTGCCACAGGCGATGAACTGCACGCGCTCGATGTCGGTGAACGTCCCCGGCGGGAAGTGCTCGAGAGTCACGTCGTGGGCATCGTGATCGAGTCGGCCCTCGAGGGCCTGGGCCAACGACGTCGGTTGCTCGTGGATCTCTTTGTGCATGAAGTGGTCGAACTCGCCTTTCCCCGCCTGTTCGGGGTCCCACTCGACCGTCTCCGGTCGGCGGTCGATCGCGTTCCCAGCGAGATCGGTAAACTCGATGCCATCGGGCCGAACGACGACGACATCGCCGTCCTCGAGATAGACCACGTCGTCGGTGTACTCGAGAAACGCGGGGACGTCACTGGCGAGGAAGAACCCGTCTTCGTCGAGGCCAACGACGAGTGGAGAGCCCTGTCTCGCCGCGTAGAGGACGTGTTCGCCCGCGAGCATCGCCGTGACCGCGTAGCTCCCCTCGAGATCCTCGATGGCGGCGCGGAACGCTGCTTCCGGTTCCAGCCCCTCGTCGAGATACTGTTGGATGAGGTGGGGGATCACCTCGGTGTCGGTGTCACTGGTAAAGGTGTGGCCCGCTGCCCGCAGTGACTCCTTCAGGGAGGCATAGTTTTCGATGATGCCGTTGTGAACGACGGCGACGTCTCGCGTCGAATCGGTGTGTGGGTGGGCGTTTTCGTCCGTTGGCGGCCCGTGGGTACTCCAGCGGGTGTGTCCGATGCCGACTTCTCCATCGAGAGAACCGTAATCGAGTGCGTGTTTGAGCTCAGTGACCTTCCCCGATCGCTTCTCGACTTTGATTCCGGCTCCGTTCTGAATCGCGACACCAGCGGAGTCGTAGCCACGGTACTCGAGGTTCTCGAGACCAGTCACGAGGGACTCGATCGCATCGTCACGCCCTACGCGGCCGATAATTCCACACATCAGAGAGACACCCCTGGTTGCACGACTCGCCAGCGCGTACATGAGGGCGCCACAGTCGACCGCCGCCAGTTCTCGCTGACAGCGTTTGCGTCCGGTTCACGGGAGGCAGACATACCCACAGCAATTCCGTCCAATCCCATTACTATAGATCGGCTAACGGCGATGATAGTCACGGCGTACTCAGTGGCGACACCCGTCTGCACCGAAGAGACAAACCGGTCAATCGCACTCGAGATCGGCCCCAAACCACTGCATTCGGGGACTGTACTGATCGACCTGGTGTCGGTCGTGGGGAGGGACTCCGCACGCGTCACCAGGACAAACTCGGAGAGACTCCCCGTCCAGATACGGCCGACGGTATCCGTTCACCCGCTGGTGACACTGAAACAGGCCGAGACTACAGGTTGTTTGGGAACCACTACACACGCCTCAACCATCCCGTAGCCCCTTAGACAGGCAGTTCGCCACGTTAAGCCGGATCGAAGTCAGTTCACGGGCCGACGCTCGAGCAGACGCCAGACCACACGCCAAACCAGTGGTTTTGGAGTCCGCACGCTGAAAGCACAACCTCTACGGCAACGACGTCAAGCAGCCAACGAAAACCACAGATATCCACAACGTATAAGAAACCCACGCGCATTTGCCAATAGCAAGCAGTATCGACACCGACGAGAATCACACTCTATAAAAAGTCCAGCCGACACCCCAATTACAGCTACCAGTGTCTCTCCTATCCGCGTTTTTTACGCTCGCATCGTCGCCAGTGAGTGTCTCCCTCGAGGAACCGGTCCTCGTGTTCACCATCGCGATGTTCGTCTTTCTGGCTGGACCGCTACTCGTCAAACGGTTCGGCCAACCGGGCATCGTCGGCATCGTCGTCTTTGGCGCACTCATCGGACCGGACGCCCTCGAGATCGTCGAACACACCGATGCGATCGAGCTGCTCGGAGAGGTCGGCCTGATCTACCTGCTATTTACCGTCGGCCTCGAGTTGGACCTCCAGGGATTCAAAGACGCGCCCGAAAACGCGGCCCTCTTCGGGCTCGCGAGTTTCTTCCTGCCGTTTACCGTGGGGACCGTCGCGACGATGACGATTCTGGGCTTTGAGTTACTGCCAGCGCTCTTGCTTTCGGCGGTGTTCGCTTCCCACACGTTGCTCGCGTACCCGGTCGTCAACCGGCTCAACGTCACGAAAAACAGAGCCGTCACCGCGGTCTTCGGCGGGATCCTGTTTACCGATACGCTCGCCCTCGTCGTCTTGGCCATCGTCACTGGCGCTATCGACGGCGACATCACCGTCTGGCTGTTCGTCCAGGTCTTTGGATACCTGGCGATCCTCTTCGGGGCAGTCTGGTTCATCGTGCCGCCGCTTTCCCGCCGGTTCTTCCAGACGTTTAGCCAGGAGAGTTACTTCGAATTCCTGTTCGTGATGGTCGCGATTTTCGCCGCAGCGAGTCTCGCCGAACTACTGGACATCGCCCCCATTCTGGGCGCGTTCGTCGCCGGAATCGCCCTCAATCGGCTGATTCCACAGGGAGGCACGCTGATGAACCGCATCGAATTCGTCGGTAACGCCTTTTTCATCCCATTTTTCCTGTTACACGTCGGGATGCTCGTCAATCCCACTGTCATCTTCGCGGGACCGACGACGCTGCAGTATGCCGCGGTCATCATTATCGTCATGGTCGCGACCAAAGCCGCTGCCGCGTGGCTCGTTTCCGTAGTTCAGGGATACAGCGAAAACGAACGCGGGGTCATTTTCGGGCTCTCAACCGGACAGGCTGCGGCGGCCCTCGCGATCACCCTCGTCGGTGTTGATGCCGGCGTCTTCGACGAGCAGGTGTTGAACGCGGTCGTCCTGTTGTTGCTCGTCACCGCCTTGCTTAGCCCCTGGCTCACCGAACGCGCCGCGACCCGCCTCGCCCTCGAGCGACAGGTGGAAGGTGGCGAAGACAGCACGCTCGACCCCAACATCCTCTTGCCGCTGTCTCACGCCGCTGAAATGCAAGAACGGCTCCTCGAACTCTCGTTCGTGTTGAAAGGGGACCGTGGCACCGAACCGGTCCACGTGCTGACCGTCATCCAGCGTGACCAGAACAAACGGACCGAAGAACAAGTCGCTGAAGTGAGAGATGACCTCGACCGAATCGCAGAAATCGGTGGCGCTGCGGAGGTCCCGGTCCACGCCGAAACCCGCGTGAGCCACAACGTCGCGAGCGGGATCGTCCAGGGAGCCCTCGAGGTGCAGGCCAATCAGATTTTGATGGGGTGGGACGCCAGACAGTCGTTCAGCCATCGCATCTTCGGGAGCATCATTGACCAGGTACTCGACCGGAGCTCACTCCCCGTGTTAGTCAGCCGCCTCGGTCACCCGATCAACACGACGCGTCGGATTTTCGTCGTCGTTCCTGCGGGTGCAAATCACCACGAGGGGTTCTACGAGGCCGTCCACATCACGAAGCGACTGGCGGCAAGTCTGGGCATTCCGATCCACGTCCTCGTCGTCGAAAGCGAAACTGAACAGATCCAAGAGCGGTTCGAACTGGTCGAAGAGGAAGCGAGTGCGACCTTCGATTCGGTTGCGGCCTGGAGTGAGCTACTTCCGCGGCTTGAGCGAGAAACCGAAGACGATGACCTCATCGTCACGATCGCCCCACGGAAAGGTGACGTGGGCTGGCACGGTGAGTTGTCTGATCTTCCAGCGCGTTTCGCAGAGTTACCGCCCGCCTCGTTCCTCACGATCCATCCCCGCCAGGGCGAACCGGAGTACGACCGGCGCTACCTGCGGATCGAGTAAGAAAACGGTGACCAGTTCGAGGACTGGAAACGATGAAGGGGCCTGGAAGGCGGTCTGACCGGGGACAGGCTCACTACTCGAGTGCGTTACAACGAGGTTTCACACAGTTCGTTCATCGCTCGCCGCAACCGCTGGGAGACAGCGGACTTTGATACGCCAAGTTTCTCGGCGAGTTCGTCCTGTGAGATTCCTCGAGGAACGTTGAAATACCCCGCCTCGTAGGCAACACTCAGGAGTTCTTCTTGCTTTTCGGTCAACCCGACGACCGTCGGTTCGTCCGGTTTTGCGAGACGTAAGTGGTTGACGTGTACTGAAATATCACGGTCATCACACGCCTGATTGAACGCGACTAACCCATCCCGGTCCGGGAATCGGGTCCGGATGACCCACCCACTGTGACCGCTCGAGAGCGTCAAAATTCGCCCACCATTGGCCACGATCTGGCTCGTAAACCGGACGGCCAGGTCCGTCAGGGTGGCTCGATAGACGCGTTTTCGCGGATACTGCTCGACCCGAACCGGATTGGTGACCGTTGGGTCCGCCTCGAGTGCCTGTTCGAGTGCATCAAAGGGGGCAGATTCAGCGACAAAAAAGACCATCGTCCGCCCATCCTCGAGTTCGCTCCAGTACTCGAGTTCGATTCGGCCTGCAGAGAGCCGTTGGAGGGTCGGTTGCAGGACGAGATCCTCGTGATCGAGTTCAATTTCGGCGACGATTCCCGTCGTGGCAAACGAACGTATCGAGCCATGTTCAGGATCAACCGGTTGCGTGCTCATCGATCGATCACCCTTCGTACAGGAAGGGGCTGGTAATCATCGCTTATCGTTTCGGGGAACATTAAGCGTGCATTTCGACCCCGAGGGCTTGGTGGTGGATGCTAAACTGATTCACCGAGGTGTGGATGTACGCTAGACTGATTCATCCATCAGGAACGACGACGAGTAAGAACTAGTGAACGATGGTTCGCTCAAGGTTCGTAGTCAGGGATTACGGGGGAGAGTAACCATTGCTTTCGATGCCAAGGCGGGCGTTTCCGGGTTGGTACCCCAGGAGACCAAACCGAATCACGCACCGTCCAAATCATCGAAGAGACCCTGAATAAGCTTGCGTTCTGCGGTCCGAAGGTGTCTGGCGAACGTCGGTTGCGACACGCCGAGGATCGCGGCAACCTCTGCGCCAGTCTGCTCGCGTGGCCAGGAAAAATAGCCAGCACGATACGCCACACGGAGTGTCTCGAGTTGCCGTTCGGTCAAGGCCGTGTTACCGTCCCCACTACCCACTGCTGTGTGGCTCGTCGTCGCTTCGATGGGACGTTTGGATCGTAATTCGAGCGTAGGAACGTGGCGCTCGAGACGAGTGACGAGGGCTCGAACGTCCGTATTGGCCGGCAACTCGAATGCGAGATGGGGTCGAGAGCCCGTCGCATCGATCCAATCGAGTCGGCCACCGTAGGTGTTGAGGAGTGTCTGCAGCGACTGATCAGCTGCCTCCGGAGACATCAACAGCTCGAGTTGGACACCTCCATCGGCACGTTCGGTAGCCACGGCCTCTGTAAACGACGGAGATTTACGCGCCGTTTCGGTGACGGTCGCCGCATTCATCTCTGGCTCCCGCACGTTCACCACCACCCGCCGTGGCTCCGTCGTCGCCGACACGACCTCGAGTTCGGCCTCGAGCCCACAGGCCAACTCGAGGAGCGGTTCACCCGCTTCGTCAACGTCCGTCACGTCCCTCCGAGCGAAAGCAAACGTGAGCGCTACTCTCTCACCATCACCCAGGAATCCCTGGCATTCCTCGAGGGCATAGGCGAGCGAGACGGTTTCACCAGCCCGCTCGAGGGCTCGCTCGAGCGCCGGTGAAACGGCCGCCGCCTGCACGGTGAGCAAAAGCGTGCCAAACTGTCGTCCATCGAAGGCTAGCGTCAGCCTGTGCATCGACGTACCAGGAGCACTGCCGGATCGCCCATTTTCAGGATCTGAAACGGTCATAACCGACGCCACCGGGTCATCCGGGTCATCCGGGTCATCATCCCCGAAGCTGACAAGAGACGGGTCGAGTGTGTCCCCTGCCCGTGCTCGAGCAGTCGTTCGTTCACTCGAAGGGTCGACCGTTCCGAGCCAGACCCCGTCGATCCACTCGAGGCTGGCCAGTGAGTCACACCACGCTTCCTCTACCGCCGACCGATCTGTCGTGGGAATCGCCATGGCTGCGGTCGAAAATGCCGTCCCGAGGTCATCGATTCGGCGACGTTCCTGTGAGCGGGTCTCGATGGTCCGCTCGAGTCGCACGGTCTGGTGAACCGCTTCGGCAGACTCGAGTCGCTGGCTCCCGGCAGCCCCAAGCCACCTCGATGCGTCGACATCGACGGTATCGAGCGTTCTGAGTCCGATACCAACCGCGAAAATGAGGAGCCGATCACCGACCGGCAAGAGGTAGAGATCACCACTGTGGAAGCCAGCAGCGAAAAGTGGGTCGAAGGACTCGGTATCGACACGCCCCATTGCAGGGCCAGACAGCGTTCGTGGGTCGAGTGCGGGCACGTCCTCGAGCGAAAGTGTTGGTAAGGAGACTGCCGGCTGCATATCACCAGGCAGGATCGTGGTCCCGATCAGCTGCTCGTTATCGCGAACGTAACAGCCGACCGCCGAGGCGGGCAAAATGTCGAACACGGCACTGGCCAAGATATCCCCGAGGCCAGACGGCGTGGACACGTGGCCTCGGTCGAGGCGCTGCCAAGTATGGGAGAGCCTGGAAACGAGTGCAGTGTCGCTCGCCGCACGGGTCTCCGCGAGACAACACAGGACAGCGCGGTCCGGGTCCAGTGAGAGGACGGTCGCCCGAACGGTCTGCATTCCGTCTGTACCCCGAAGTGTCGCGGCGAACGGCGTCGGACGCTGTACTCCGTCGGCACCGACACGACTTTCGACCCGGGTCTGCGTACGCTCGTCGAGAAATTCTTCGAGGGACGTGGAGTCTCCTCTCGAGGTCCAGCCAAACCGGCGCGCACAAACATCGTTGACCTCGTGCACTAGCAGGGTGTCCGGATCGAACACGACGACACCGATTTCCAACCCCTCGAGAACCGACGCGAGCGGGAACTCGACAGGCTCCGGGGACGGGACGCTGTCACCTGCCTCAGTCGTTTGATCCTTGATCGTGTCAGGCACAGGGCCGAGAATGAGGAAGATCTGTGCTGCCGTTTCGTGGTCACTGGCTGCCACCCCATCGATCACCGTGATAGTGTGTTGTTGCCAGCCACCGTCACGGTGCTCGAGGCGGACGGTCATCGCGAGGAGGTCTTCATCTGATTCGATGAGCGCGCGGAAATCGGCTCGATCGTCGGGGTGAATCAGTGAGATGCCCTCGGCTCCATCGAGTTCCATCGGTGTAAATCCGAGCACTGGTTCCACTGCAGGCGTCGCCCCGGTTATCAGACCGGTGGACGCCTCCAGACCGATTCCCGCGATTGGTCCACGCTCGAGGAGTTCGTCGACACTCGGTTTCGGTGCTGCAGTCGGGAGGACGCCTTCCGTCCCTCGTCGGGCCGCACCCACAACGGTTTGAACGCGCTGTCGGACGACTGCCAGTGGGGCATTGGGATCGAGCACGTCCGTCGCACCCGCAGCGATGGCCCCGTCCTGCTGGTCGACGTCGGTAATCGCGATGACTGGACACGGTGCACGCGTCACCAACCGACGCCACACTGGCGTTGGCACGTCGTCGAAGGCGACGAGCATACAGCTCACTGGGTGGGCCTCGAGCGCTTCGAACGCATCGGCAAGGTCGTCTACACGGACCACACCCTCCCTCCCGAAGACACGCTCGAGGTGGTCACTGAGCGCATCGGTCGCTCCCGTCGGATCGACGAGGGCCACCGGCGGCGTCACCTGACGCTCGAGCGTATGGCGTTCGCTCACTGCCCCCTCAAATCTCGTCTGTGGGATTAAACACGCCGACCGTACTGGTTGGTAGTGACCGATTATCGCGAGTCAGAACACGTCGACGAACATGGCGAGATACAGTTGCCCGAGTCCGGCGAGGATCATGATCACGCCAGCGAGGCGCGTGATCAACCCCGTCCGCGCTCTGAGCCAGCCAGCACCTGCAGAGAGGCCGACGCCGGTTGCGATCGTCGTAGCGACCATGAGGACAGTGACACTGCCGACGTACGTCCCCAACAAGAGGGTTGCCTCCGGCGGGGACAGCGAGAGGGCTCGAGTGAGGACCCCGATAAAAATCGGCGCGACACAGCCGGCGGCGGCCAGGGCATATCCTGCGCCAAAGATTCCGAACCCAAGTACGCTCGAGCGGCGTTTGGGGAGGGCAATGGAGAGCGATGGGGCTCGATCGAACACGACCAGCAGCCCGAAGCCGAGCAACACCACGCCGACGATGTACTCGAAGATGGTGACTCCCGAGAGGCGATCGTATCCGATCACGAACGAGAGTCCAAAGAGCACACCGAAAGTGGCGATGACGCCACCGCCGGCGACCGCCCCGCGAACGACCGATCCGCCGAGCGTCGGCGTTCCGCCGCTCGCGTGGTTGGCGTAGTAGCCAACGTATCCCGGGAGCAGTGGGTACGCACACGGCGAAAAGAAGGTCGCGAGGCCCGCACCGATGGCAATGGCGAGCGTCGAAAGCAGGGTCGCATCGATCATTGGTACACGTCTCGGTCCGAGCTCATCGTACCTGGTCGATGCCCTCGAGAATCTCCTCGGTTGATTTGATCCCGTCGTCGGTCCACTGTGGGACGCCAGCGGCGTCGATAGCCACGGAGTGGGGATAGCCCTGGAGGCCGTACTCGTCGGCGACCTCGAGTGAGGGATCGAGCGCGACCGTCCACTGGCCATCGTGGTCGTCCCACCACGCGGCAAGTTCGTCGGGCGACAGAGCCGAGGTCGACCCCGTTCCGACCGGTTCGTTCGTCACCGAGACGAACGTCACCTCGTCGCCAACCTGTTCGTGGGCCTCGATGACGTTTGGGAACTGCTCGATACAACTGGAACACCAGGTGCCGAAAAAGTCGACGTACATCGGTCCCTCGAAGGACGGAATCTCGAGTGTGCCGGCCTCGCTGCCGGTTGCCTCGACGGTTTCGACCTCGTAGGTTGTGGCCACGTCGGGGTCGGTCAGTCGTGACTCGAGGCTGTCGGCTCCACCGGTGGCGACGAAGGCACCGGTTGCGAGGACTCCCACGCTGCCAATACCGGCGATAAGCTCACGTCGACGCATTGGTGATCAGTTCCCGGTTACCGCACGTACGTCTTCGACGACCATGTCGGTGTCGACCGTATCACCGCCTGGATACGAGCGTTCGACGACGCCGTGTTCGTTCACCAGGAGGATGAGGTTGAAGTGGACGAACGTGTAGTCGTCGTGATCGTGTTCGTCGTGGTCGTGGCCCCCGGTCTCGTTTCCGTCATGACCGTCGTGCTCATCTTCGTGATCGTGGCCCTCGTGGATCTCCTCGATTTCATCCTCGTCTTCGACCCGTTCGATTTGCATGCCGAACTTGTCATCGAGCAGTGTCTCGCCTGCTTCGTAGCTCTCAGGTCGCAGGAAGTGCCAGTTGTCCGCGGCGTGATCGATTCCCCGTTCGTCGGCGTACGTTTCGAGCACGTCGGGTGTGTCCCGATCGGGGTCGAACGTCATCGCGAGAAACGAGACGTCGTCCTCGTACCCGTGTTCTCGAGCGTCTTCCTGCGCACGGCGAAGCCGCAAGAGGAGAGCCGGGCAGGCCCCATCGGGGCAGGCAGTAAAGATGAACGTCATGAGATAGCTTCGGTCGCCCTCGAAGGCGGCGGTGTCGACGGTTTCACCGGAGAGCGGATCGGGCATCGAGAACGTCGGCATCTCGTGGCCGTAAATCGGATGCGATGGGTTTCCCCGGTCTTCCTCGGGGGTCGAGAGGACGGTCTCGTTCGAGCCCCAATTTCCTGACCCCTCGGTGGTGAGTCCGGCAGCCTCCTCGACG
>LFFM01000797.1_pt1 | contig 22275 bp, 17 predicted proteins | sample 643131 | NCBI WGS metagenome assembly LFFM01 (sample SAMN03777445, study PRJNA286221) | soda lake metagenome | biome: soda lake; feature: Kulunda steppe; material: water; isolation source: sample Tc-Br brine of Tanatar trona crystallizer | place: Russia: Kulunda steppe | collected 2011-07
CCATCTACGAGATGTTAGATTTCGGGATTTCGATTTATGATGCAGATCTGAATCTGGTGGCGGACTCGCCGGGGTTGACGATGTTCCTAGGGGCAAACGATTACAGCATCGAGAAAGGTGTTGAATATATTGGCGAGGAGAACCTCAACCCAGGGGATATTGTCATGATGAACTACCCCTATTGGAGTTCTGCTCATACACTCGATCCTTGTCTGTTTTCACCAGTCTTCAAAGACGACGAGATTATCGGCTACACCGTCGTTCGAGCACACTGGCGCGATATCGGTGCGAAAGATGCGGCGTACGTCCACGACTCGACAGAAGTCTACCAGGAAGGTATCCTCTTCCCTGGAACAAAAGTCTACAAAAAGGGTGAACCGGACGGGGAAATTTTCGAACTCCTACGGTTCAACTCACGGATGCCGAACGCGGTTCTAGGTGACCTGAAAGCACAGGTTGCTGCGATTCGCATCGGTCGACGAAGGTTACGCGAACTTCACGAACGACACGGTAGTGAGACAGTCGGAGCTGCCGTTGACCGCGTCCTTGACCATGGCGAGGAGCAGGCACGGAAGGCGTTGCGTGAGTTGCCCAACGGTACGTGGTACGCAGAAGACTACCTCGACGACGACGGTATCAACGACGAACTTGTGAAGATGGCAGTGGAGGTAACCATCGATGGGGAAGACTTCGCCGTCGATTTCTCTGCGTCGTCGGATGAGGTAGAAGGTCCTATCAACGTACCGATCGGGATGACTCAGACGACGTGCAAGCTAGCGTTGAAGACGCTAACGACCCCCTTCGAGCAGTCAAACGCCGGTCACTACAAACCACTTTCGGTGACTGCACCGGAAGGCAATCTCTTTCATGCAACTCACCCCGCACCCACATTCACGCTCTGGCCGGCCATGCTTGGAATCGAGGTAATCTACAAGGCACTCGCTAAAGGGATGCCTGAGCGGATTCCTGCCGCGTCTGGGGGTGATCTTGGTGCTATAATGGTCTGGGGTACAGATCCGGACTCCGGACGGATGTTCATGGAAGGCTGTAACGAGGGCGTTGGCTGGGGTGCGACCAATAAACATGACGGCGCGAATGGGCTCATGCACATCAGCGAGACGAACGTCCAGAACACCCCGATAGAGGTACTTGAGCACAAGGCTCCTATTCGTATCGAACATCTGGAGATACGGCCCGACTCCGGTGGAGCTGGCCGGCATCGCGGTGGCGTCGGTATCCGTCGAGACTACCGTTTCCTTAAGGACGCTAAGGCGCTTGCGACGGTGAAAAAGACGAAGGTCGACAACTGGGGCATCAAGGGTGGACAGCCCGGGGATCGCAACGCCGTTATTCTCCGTCCTGGAACAGATGAGGAAGAGCGAACTGGTACTTTCCGGGATTCGTTCACTTCCGGGGAAGTCGTCTCAAACCAGACCGCAGGTGGAGGAGGATACGGTGGCCCACATGAGCGCCCCCCGGAGGACGTCCGCGAAGACGTCATCGACGGGTATGTCTCCCTTGAAGAAGCTCAGGAAGTGTATGGAGTGGTACTCAACGAAGACTACTGCATCGATCAAGATGCGACAAACGGGGTCCGAGATCAATGACGAAGCTCTCAGATGCAGCGATCGGAAAGACGTATCGAAGTTCACGTGGCTGGGAATTACTCGAAGAAATCGTCGATCTGGACCGCATGGGCGGTTACGCTGGTGAGAAAGAGACAGCAGAACGTATTTTAGACGCACTATTAGATGTGGGCGCGCAGGAGCCCCAGACTAACGCGTTCGACGTACACGCTTGGTGGCGAGAAAGCGCTTCTCTCGAAGCTGGTGATCGTGTCTTCGATGGATCACACGAAATAATTGCACTTCCCAACACCCCATCGGGTAAGGTTACGGTGAGTCTCTTCGACGCTGAACATGGGATGCCAGAGGCATTTGAAGACGGTGACATTACTGATCGGGCGGTGCTGGCCACGAGAGGTGCCCCGGAAGGAAAGCAGTGGGTCCTGCGTTGGGAAAAATACGGGCGAGCAGTCAAGGGCGGAGCTGCCGGCTTCCTCCTAGCGGGTGACTCGAAAGGAGCACTACCTCCAACGGGTCATATTGGATTACCGGACGAGACACCAGCTGAAATACCGAGCGTCGGCATCAGCTACGAAGTGGCAGAGTGGTTACGCCGCAAAGAGCCAGAGGAAGTAACTCTCTCGGTGACATCGAAGACACAGCCGGCCGAATCGCAAAATGTCGAGGCAGTGCTCGGTCCGGAGACGGAAAAAGAGGTCCTTGTCACTGCCCACCTTGATGGGCACGACATCGGTGACGGTGCCGAGGACAACGGCCTCGGCTGTGCCGCACTTGTTGAAATCGCGGGATTGCTTGCTTCCCTCGAGGACGAGCTTGAAACCCGAGTACGATTTGTTGGATTTGGCTCTGAAGAAATCGGTATTATCGGGTCGGAAATGTGGGCTAAGAGAAACGACCTCGATAACGTGAAAGCAATTGTTAACATCGACACGGCAGGTACCGGTCGCACTCTAAAGCTCAAAACGATGGGATTCGAGGGGTTCGAGACAGCCACCTCGACTGCGGCGGATGATCTGGAGGTTCCTGTCGAGTTCATGCGCGAGATAATTCCGGATTCGGATCACTGGCCGTTCGTCTACCATGGTGTTCCGGCCTCTACCGCGAACTCCGTCCGCAAGGAACGGGGAAGAGGATGGGGACACACCCATGGGGATACGCTGGACAAACTCGACCAACGCGACTTGCGGGAGATGTCTATCGTACTTGGTTCAACTGTCCTGGAACTTGCTAGGGAGCAATTCGAGATTCCACACGTCGACCCAGCAGAGATCCGTGATGAAGTTCCTGAGCATTACAAACGTGGACTCCAGGCCAGCGACCAGTGGCCGTTCTAAAACGGAAAAGGTTGACCAATACAGAAGCTGTTGGTACAGAGTCCATATTAATATATTATTAATTTGTGCAAGTGGTTATCCACCATACCATGGAAAGATATATATTACTGGGCTCTGCAGATATCATAATGCCTACTAGTGGCACTAACACTCACAGCCGTAGAGAATTGCTAAAATACGGGGGTATCAGTGCTAGTTCGATTTTCCTAGCCGGATGCGCTGGAGGATCGGACGATACCACGGACAACGAGGCTGGTGACGACCTTGTGACGTACATTGGTGGTGGCGGAATTTCGACGCTCGATCCTGCCTCCCATCAGTTTGTCCAGACTTCAGTTGTTTGTGTTAACCTATACGACCCACTCGTGTTTGTTGATCCGGAAACACAAGAACCATCTCCCCACCTAGCGACGGACTGGTCCGTTTCAGAGAACGGGACCGTTTGGGAATTCGAACTACGTGATGACGTGACGTTCCACAACGGTGATTCGCTCACTGCCGAAGATGTCGCGTATTCGATGGATCGGCTTCTCAGTATCGGGCAGGGTTACTCTTTCCTTTTCAGTGACACGTTAAGTGAGGGAGATACAACAGCTCTCGACGACACGACGGTACAGTTCGAACTGAGCCAGCCGTTCAGCATTTTGCCCGCCACGCTGACGCGTCTAATGGTCGTTAATAAAAACCAGGTCGAACCAGAAGAAGTCGACGGCGACTACGGTGCAGATTATTTACAAACGAACGTGGCTGGCTCGGGTCCGTATAGTCTCGTCGAGTGGGATCAGTCCAACGAAGACATCTTATTTGAGCCGTATGACGATCACTGGCTTGGATGGCCGGACAATCGGCTCGAGAGAGTCCAGTGGAGTTTCGTTCCTGAAGTTAGCACCGTTCAGACGATGTTCGACCAGGGTGATGCGCACGCCGTGCACACGTTCTTCCCAGATACGACAAAGCGCGAGATCGCCGAGTTCGATAACGTGCGGATGGAACAGGAAACAGAGAAATCAACCAATGCGTACTACATCTTCCAGCATACCCAGAAGCCACCGCTAGACGACGTGCACGTCCGTCGAGCTATCGCTTACGCATTCGATTATGAATCCGTCATTGAAGACATCCTTGGGGGGACAGAGATGGCTGGACCCGTTCCCTCCGCGCTGGCAGCCCACAACTCCGACCTCACGCCGATCAGACAGGATTTGGATCGTGCCCAGCAGGAACTCGAAGAGGCAAGTTACTCACTTGACGAGATCAATGACATCAGAATGGAAGATTCGTACGACCCAGACCTTCCAACAAACCGCGAGGCGGCGCTTGTCTTCCAAAATAGCGTTGAGCAAATCGGAATCGAGAGCGTCGAAATCGTTGGTGATCCCTTCCCAGCACTTGCGGACCGGGTTCAGGATCAGGAGTCATCACCGCACTTCTACCATCAATTCGCGCCGAGTAACATCCCATCTGCACACGCTTTCCTGAACTCGATGTACATGCCGTCTGCCTTCGGTACGACCAACGGTGGGCACTGGTACTCGACAGACGAACTCCAAGAAGTCCTTACCGACGCGGTTTCTGCACCCGATCTCGAGACCCAGACAGATCATTGGCACGAAGCACAGCAAATGATTCAGGACAGCCACGCAGCTTTGAACATTGCACAACTCCCGGTTTTGTTCCCGATGAGCGAGGATCTCGAAGGATGGACATTCCGTGGAGCGCTCGGGTTTGACGTGTATTTCAACGACTGGTCTTCGAGATAAACTATCGTAGCCGGTGTTCAACCGAATAATAATAAACAAGTAGTTCATCATGGATGAAAAGAAGGTGAGACTGAGATGAAACGTTCGGCGTTGGTTTTACGTCGCATAGCAGCAGCCGTGCCTGTGCTCTTTGGCCTTTCAATTCTGATTTTCGTGATCGTTCGAGTTATTCCCGGCGATCCGGTCAGTGCTGCACTTGGCCCTGGTGCGACCCAAGAGCAAGTCGAGCAGTTCAGACGTGAGCTTGGGTTCGATGAACCGATCCATATCCAGTACATTGAGTGGTTAGCTAGTGCTTTCCAGGGTAACTGGGGAATGTCTCTGCGGACCCGAAACGACGTCTTTGTCGACATATCTGTCCGAATTGCTGCAACGATGGAACTGGTTATCGTCTCAGTAATATTTGCAATTCTTCTGGGCATTCCTCTTGGCATCATAGCGGGAGTTTATAAAGACAAATGGCCGGACCACGTTTCCCGAATCTTCGCGTTTACCGGTGTTTCGATGCCGCGGTTCTGGGTTGCCATTCTCTTCCAAATTCTGTTTGTGGCGTGGCTCGGCCTGCTTCCGCTGACCGGTCGTATATCGACGGCACCCCCGCCAACGACAACTGGCTTCTATCTGATAGATAGTCTGATAGCAGGGCGGTTTGATACGTTCCTCGACGCAGCCTCCCACATCATCCTGCCAGCTGCTGCTCTCGGTCTCTCGTCGATGGCTCGCTATGCACGGTATATTCGGTCTGATTTCGTCGAAGAACGAAACAAAGACTACGTTATGGCTGCACAATCGTACGGACTCCCACAGAACCTCATTCAGTACAAGTACATGCTCAAAAACTCATTTTCGAGTGCTTTGACGATCATTGGACTCGATTTCGGCTTCCTAGTCGGGAACGCGTTCTTGGTCGAAATCGTGTTCAACTGGCCAGGAATGGCCAGATATGGCGTCGAGGCGCTGCTGTTCTCCGACGTAAACGCCATCGTTGGCGTCACTATAGTCGTCGGTATCATCTACGTGACAGCAAACCTCATCGTTGATCTGCTGTATGGATACCTCGATCCACGTATCACAATGGAGGATAACTGAATATGAGCACGTTAGACGAGCGATTCGATTTGAGCGAGTCAACGAAGGAGCGGCTTCGTGATTTTGAGAGAAATCGTCGCCGACTCTTTCAGAATCCTCTTTCTGTTGTCGGACTCTTAATGATTATCACGACCATCGTAATAGCAATTCTCGCGCCGATAATCGCACCACATCCAGAACACGCTGGTAACGTCGCGAACTTCGGGAATGCTCTCCAACCACCAAGTCTGTTCCATCCCATGGGTACTGACGCAGTCGGTCGTGACGTGCTGACTCGTGTCATTTTTGGTGCGCGGCTATCCCTGCTGATGGGAATCGTCGTCCTCAGCATATCGATCGGGATTGGCGTTCCACTTGGTCTGATAGCTGGTTACATGGGTGGCAGAGTCAACGCGGTCATCATGCGGACCACCGATATCTTTCTCGCGATACCACCCGTTTTGCTTGCACTGGCAGTGGCAGCCGTTTTGACACCCAATCTGTGGAACGCGATGATCGCTATCGCTTTCGGCTGGTGGACCTGGTATGCCCGACTAGTTCAGGGAGAGGTCCTCTCAGTGAAAGAAAACGAATTTGTTGAAGCCAGTGAGTCCTTGGGTGCTGGTTGGTTCCGTGTTGCATTCAAGGAAATCTTACCGAACATCATTGCTCCCCTGTCAGTCAAAGCGACTCTGGACATGGGTGCAGTCATCCTCGTTGGTGCTGCACTCTCGTTCCTCGGACTGGGCGCACAGCCACCGACTCCCACCTGGGGGGGAATGATTGCAATTGGTCGCGATTACGTCCTCAACCAGTGGTGGATGGCGACGTTCCCAGGACTGGCTATCTCGTTTACCGTCCTGGGATTCAATCTGTTCGGTGACGGTTTACGGGACATGTTCGACGTGGAGATAGAAGAATGACAGGAGAACCACCATTACTAGAAGTCGAAAATCTACACGTTCACTTCGAAACTGCCTCCGGTACGGCAGAGGTGATCAATGGAATCGATTTAACCGTCAAAAAGGGGCAAACAGTTGCGGTGGTCGGTGAAACGGGCTGTGGCAAGAGCGTCACCGTCAAGTCTATACTTGGATTGCTCTCACAGCCACCGGCGAAGATTCCAGAGGGTTCGATTCGGTTCAAGGGGCGAGAGCTGTTGGATCTCTCGGAGAAAGAGCGACAGCAGTATCGCGGAAAGAAAATGAGTATGATTCTGCAGAACCCGATGACTGCTCTCAACCCCGTGTTCACCGTCGGCGAACAGATGTCGGACGTTCCGAAATGGCAGGGGAAAAGTCGCGTCGGTCTTAGCGACTGGATTCGTTCGAAGTTCCAGACTAACAGTGACCACCGAGATCGTGCGATAGAGATGCTCGAACGCGTAAACATTCCGGCTCCAGAGCGGGTTTACGACTCGTATCCTGTCGAACTCTCGGGTGGGATGCGCCAGCGTGTTCTCATCGCTATCGCCCTTCTTTCCCAGCCGGAGCTGCTCATCGCTGACGAGCCAGGCACCGCACTTGATGTTACGACTGAAGACAAGATTTTATCGCTGATGAATGAGATGATTGAGGAAACCGGTGCAAGTGTGATTTATATCACGCACGATCTGGGAGTCGCCCGTCAGGTTAGTCAAGAGATTAATATTATGTACGCAGGCGAAATCGTCGAATACGGACCGACTAAAGAGTTGTTCGAAGAACCAAACCATCCGTACACTGCTGGATTGATCGAAAGTATTCCGCAGCTTTCGAAAGACATCGGCAGTGGAATTCCTGGTGAGATTCCAGATTACACAGAACCACCGACCGGATGTCGTTTCGCTCCACGTTGTTCGTACGCTACAGAGGAGTGTACGGAAACGTACCCGTACCGCCGATCGGCCGGATTGAACCGTTCCGTGGGCTGCCATCTCTACGAAGGCGAACCAATGTTCGAGCGAGACGCTGAACTGGCCTATGAAGACACTTATATCGGACCGCCACCTTGGAAGCAGGTGGAAGGTGACTCAGCTATCGACCATTTGGAGGGTGATGAATGAATGTCTGAAAAAAAGATTACCGACGATAAACTCGAGATAAATTCGGGTGCAGAGCAGGCAGTAAGGGTCAAAAACGTAAAGAAGCATTTTCCAGTTTCCGAGGGCTTTTTTGGCCTTCAGACAGATTACGTTCGGGCAGTCGATGGAGTCTCGTTTACCATCCCAAAAGGTGACACGTTCGGTCTCGTTGGCGAGTCCGGATCAGGAAAGACGACACTAGGGAAAACCCTCTTGCGCCTCCACGAACCGACTGGAGGATCTATCGAGATAGCGGGACAGGACGTAAGAGAACTCTCAAAACGGGAACTGCGGAAGTTTCGACGAAATATGCAGATCGTCTTCCAGGATCCGACGTCGAGTCTCAATCCCCGTAAACGGGTAAAACAGATAATCACTGAGCCGATGCAGATCCACGACATCGGTACCAGAGACGAGCGACTCGCTCGTGCGGAAGAGCTTCTGGAAATCGTCGGCCTTCCCCGAGAATACCTTTATCGTTATCCATCTGGTCTTTCCGGTGGTCAAAAACAGCGCGTCGGTATTGCACGCGCTGTTGCCGTAAATCCGGCCTTTGTCGTTCTTGACGAACCGACAAGCGCACTCGACGTCAGCGTCCAGGCACGTATTGTCAAATTGTTCAACGACCTCCAAGACAGGTTCGACCTCACGTACCTATTTATTACGCACGATCTATCTCTCGTTAAAAATATTGCAGACTGGATTGGGGTAATGTATCTTGGCCGTCTCGTCGAAGTTGGGCCGACTGAGGCCGTCTTCAGAAACCCTCAACATCCATACACTCGTGCACTCCTATCAGCTATTCCAACAATTACCGAGGAGGACAAAAAATTCAAACCGGAAAAGATCGTGTTAGAAGGAGAAGTGCCGGACCCACGTGAAAAACCGTCGGGTTGTGGGTTCAGATCACGCTGCCAACACGAGTTTGAACAGTGTAGTAAGTGTGGTCCTGAATTTTACACGTTCGGTGAAGCCCATCACGCACGATGTTTCCTTCACGACGTCAAATACGAGCCAAATGGGCCACCATGGGAAACAGAATAATGATACAATACAGCAATCTCAATCGGTTCGAGTGGAATAGTAGTCAAAAAGGCAGAGTAAAAATGGGAATAAAATGACAATGAATCCAGCAACAGTAGAAGTAATCCGCAACTATCTCTACTCTGCAGTAAAAGAGATGCAACGAACGCTCATCCGAACAGCATACAACACCACGATCTACGAAATGCTGGATTTCGGAATTTCGCTGTACGATGTTGATCTTAATCTCGTCGCCGAGGCACCTGGACTGACGCTGTTTCTTGGAGCGAACGACTATGGTATCAAGAAAGGGATAGAGTACGTCGGTGCCGACAATCTTGATGATGGGGACGTGATTTTAATGAATTATCCCTACTGGAGTTCCGCTCATACGCTCGACCCCTGTCTAATCTCACCGGTCTTTCACGAAGACCGAAAGATAGGTTATGCCGTTGTTCGGGCTCACTGGATGGACATGGGCGCAAAAGATGCGGCCTACGTCCACGACTCGACAGAGGTATACCAAGAGGGATTGCTCTTTCCTGGAACCAAGATTTACAAGGGAGGTGAACCAGACAAAGAATTGGTAGAACTTCTCCGATTCAACACCCGAATGTCCGAAAAGGTGATCGGTGACTTGCATGCCCAGATATCGGCCCTTCACGTTGGCAGGAACCGATACAGTCAGCTGTACGACCGGTACAAGCATGAGACGGTTACAGCGGCAGTCGAGCAGGTCTTCGAGCACGGTCGGGAGAAAGCCCGCGAGGGAGTCAGAGAACTCCCGAATGGGACTTGGTACGCCGAAGATCATCTTGATGACGACGGAATAACCGACGAGTTAGTTCGGATGGCCGTCGAGGTAACCATCGACGATGACTCGTTCGTCATCGATTTCTCGGATTCCTCGGATCAGGTTGAAGGTCCGGTTAATCTCCCGTTTGGAAAGACAGAGACGATGGGGAAGTTGGCCCTGAAAACGCTGACGACGCCGTTTGAACACACGAACGCTGGGCATTACGATCCGCTGTCTGTAATCGCACCGGAAGGGAATCTTTTCCATGCCACGCCACCCGCACCGACGTTCACGCAGTGGCCCGCACACGTTGGTATGATGATGGTTTATGAGGCTCTTTCGAAGGGAATGCCAGAACGAGTACCTGCTAGTTCGGGCAGTGACCTCGGTGCTGTGATGTTCTGGGGATCACGACCGGATCGTGACGAGCAGTTCATGATGGGCTGTAATGAGGGCGTCGGATGGGGTGGATCCGCCAAAGGCGACGGTGCAAACGGACTGATGAACATCACCGAAAGCAACGTTAGAAATACGCCAGTTGAGGTGATGGAAAACGGGACGCCACTAATGATCGAAGAAATGTCCCTTCGTCAGGATTCGGGTGGACCAGGTAAGTACAGGGGTGGTCTCGGAATCAAGAAAGACTACAAGTTCACGCACGATGCGTCTTCACTCGCAACAGTAAAGAAAACGAAAACGGACAACTGGGGGATCGGTGATGGTAAACCGGGTGGCCGGAACTCAGTAGTCTTGCGACCGGGGACCAAACAGGAGGAGACGACAGGGACTTTTCGGGATACGTTTGAGGCCGGAGAGGCACTTTCGAATAGGACCGGCGGTGGTGGTGGATATGGAGACCCTTACGAGCGGAGCCCCGAGGCCGTTCGCGCGGACGTGATAGACGGATATGTCTCCAGAGAGAGGGCAAAAGAAGACTACGGAGTCGTGATCGGCGGAGACTCCCTCATCGACAAAGAAGCGACAAAGGAGTCAAGGGAAAGGAGCGCAAGTAATAATTGTGAAAACAGCGATGCTGGGAGTGAGTCCAGATGACGGATTATGACGTTGGAATTGTAGGCGGAGGGATGTTTGGAGTCTCGGTTGCCAAACACCTCGCTGAGCAATCTGACCTAGATATTTGTCTTATTGAAAAGGAACTGCACTTGGCCATCCACCAGAGTGGACGCAACTCGGGTGTGCTCCATCCTGGTTTAGCACTGAGTCTAAAGCCCAACACGCGGAAAGCTAAGTTCGCTATCGAGGGGAGTCAGCGGCTCCGAGAGTATTGCGAAGAACGAAACCTTCCGATCCGGAATGAAGGACTTTTGCTGGTCGCAACGAACAAATCCGAAGTCGAACAGCTTAGAAACGTTCACGATCGTGTAGAGCAACTTCCCATCGAATCTCAGTGGTACAGCGAAGCAGAGATACAGGCACTCGAACCTAATGTGGACGGTCGAGCTGCAATCTATACCCCGGACTCGTCGACGGTCGAAACACAGCCAATCACCCAAGAGATGGCCAATGACGCTCGCAGTGAGGGCGTTACTTTCTACATGGATACAGAGGTAGAAGAGCTAACTCGGGAGGGTTCAGGGATTCGAATTCGCACGAACAAGGGGCCGATCGATGTCGGCTACTTAGTCAACTGTGCGGGCACTGCCGCGGTCCGGCTTGCCCACGAACTTGGGGTTGCAAAAGAGTACAGTTCGGTTCCATTCCGAGGACAGTACTATGAACTCAACACCCAGTCCAACGATCTCGTCAATACGAACGTCTATCCAGTCTCTATGCCCCCACGGGTACCGAACCAGGTCGGCGTCCACTTCACCCGTCGACCCGACGATAAAGTGATTGTTGGACCTACGGGTATGATTGCTTTGGGTCTCGATACGTACGGTGTGACGGAGTTTGACCTAGGCGAAATCCGACGAACCTTGGCTTCCTCGAACTTCTGGCGATTTATCGGATCGGTCGATACGGCTCGTATTGCTTGGCGGGAGCTCAACAAAACCTACCGCAAGGAATTCTTCCTTGACCACTGTCAAAATCTCGTCCCGTCGATCCGTGAGAGGGATATCTCGCGCAGTTACGTCGGGATTTCTCACTATGTTCTCGATAGAGAAGGAAACGTTGTGGACGAATCAAGATTCGCCTCGGGTGACCGGTCCCTACACCTCCTTCGTCCCAAACCGGGTATCACGTCTGGTTTCAGCATTGGAAAATATATAGCTGAAAAGACTATAGAAGAAAAGGAACTGTCAACTTAAGACAGTTTGAGAAGGGAGCAGTTCTTAGGTTAGGTGTTCATGCTCAACCAAAAACTGCTCACTGAGACGCTAGAGACGGCGAATCTTGAATTTTGGGAGTGTGAGCGGACGGCGACGCCCGTCAGGGCGTTCTCCGTCCGGCTCCACGCGACCGGTTGTTCTCTCAGAGATACACAAAGGATTCTTCGACTCTTCGGTGTTGAACGCTCTCATCAAGCGATCTTTCAGTGGGTACATCGAGTTGCTGATAGCACTGGCGACCCGCAGACGGCGAAGCCGTCTGCGGATCGCTGTTGACGAAACTGCTATCAAAATTAACGGTGGTCTGTCTTGGCTATATACTGCAATAGACATCGAGACAAAATCGATTCTCGATGTCCAGCTATTCGGACGACATGGCACCGATCCAGCGGCTGCGTTCCTCGCTGGTCTCCGTGAGAAACATGATCTCTCTGACGCCACGTTTCTCGTCGATCAGTTCGGCTACCGGACTGCCCTCTCTCGATTAAAATTGAACGGTCAGGTTGACTACACCGATCGAAACCTGATCGAAAAGCGGTTTCACACCCTCAAGATGCGAGTTGACCGTTTCCATAACTCGTGGGTGGGCAGTCGGGCAAGCGTCCGCGAATGGCTTGAGCAGTTCGTACATTATTATAACCATCAACGTCCGCATCAATCACTCGACGATCGAACGCCAGCTGAGGAGGTGCTAAACTAGACAGTGCCAGCGATAGAATTATGACAACTAACCAATGATGAGTTCGTGTATGGATCGGCGGAGAGTACTCACGGCTCTCGGTCTGGTTGGATTTTCGGGATGTCTGAGGATACAGGAAGGGAGCGAGAGCACGGATGAGGACGCTGGTGTTGAAGGAGATGACGGACCACCGGAAGGGGACAACGATGGCGCGGCAGACGATTCGCCGGGCGAGAACGCAGATGAGCAGGCCCTCGAGTTGAGCCATGCGTGGGATCCACCTATCAATCCACGCATGCGGTCCGGAGACCTCGTCATCGGTCTATCTCACCACCCGGACCGACGCCTCGGACTCGTTTCGTCCAGCGGATCCACGGAGTGGGAGTCCGATCCGCTGGACGAAGCCTACGCATTCAGAAACGACGGCGGCGACAGGGTCGCGATCGATGAGTCGTACGTCTGTTACGGCACTCGAAAACACGAAGAGCTGGATCACGCCAAACTGTACTGTTTTTCACGAGAAACTGGTGAACTTCTCTGGACACACCGAACGGAGGACGGCCCTCGTGACGTTCGAATCGACTACGTGACCCTCGGCGGCGGCCGTGTGTACTATGCAACCGGAACAGACGCCGGCTCCTCGGACGAGCAGGATCCGTTCGTTCGAGCGATCGATACCACTTCGGACGTGTTAGTATGGGAAACCAGTTACGAGATAGCCAGCTATCGTGGGTTACTGTACCACGAGGGAGGCCTATATGCACGGGGACACCAGCTCCGAATCCTCAACTCCGAGACCGGAGCCGAACGAGCGTCCCACCGCTTCGGAACCGGTATCGGCGGCTTCGTCGAGTTCGACGACACGCTATACGGAATTAGCGGAGACGTCTACGCGTTCGATCTCTCGTCAAACGAGCCAGAATATACACACTCCGTGGACAGACGTCCGGACTCCCAGATCGCCGTCACGGATCGGTATCTCTATGCCGGCGACGATAACGGATGGCTCGACGCCTACGACAGATGGACGGGTGAACGGGAATGGAAAACTCGATTGAAGTCCCGTGTTCGGGACCGCCCCGCGGTCGTCGCCGGCCACGTGTGGGTCGTCGATAACGAGGATATCGTGTATGGTCTGGACGCGGAAAACGGAGATGTCGTCTACGAGAGCCAAGAGGAACGTGTGTCGATTCCCGTCGGAATCGACGACGTTCTCTTACTCATGATCGAAGGGAGACCCCGGGCGTACCGCGTGGAATCTCGTTAACCCTCCTCGATCACTTCGACCCGATAGAGCGTCGCTTCGTCGTAGTCCATTATCGACACTCTGTCATTGAGCGACACCACTCGTCCGTACTGGCCGTCGTCGCGCTCGTAGACGCGATCTCCCGATCCGATATCGAATCCGTAGAGCATGTCGTGGCCGCTCGGCCAGACCACCCTTCCAGTTCGTGCGAGACTCCGTACCTCCTGATCGAGACGCGTTTCGGAATCAGCGGTGTGATACTTTCAGCACGCAACCTCGTCCGAAGTGCTTCCCAGTCGTATCCTTTATCAGCCGCTACAGCCGTCAAATCGTCGAGATTCTGCACCAAAACCTGTAAACCGGCCTGTGTATCGTGCGGTTGTTTCATCGAACAGTGTATGTCTAGAAACGCACTCGTTTCACAATCGATGAGCAGCGTAGTTTTGACCGCCTCGAACGTGTAATCCGTCCGTTTCGCGTAATGCTGGCTCGCTTGAACGCGATCCACGCCGGTTGCGTCGATTGCCTGAACATCTCCGAGTTCGTATAATTCAACCGATCCGTCAAGGATCGCTCGCCACCGCTTCATCGGAATCGCTTGCTTCCGCGCACAAACGGTTGAGAAGTGAGGAAGCGTCTCAACCGTCAAACCAATCGATTCAACGATTCTCGGCATTTCTCGCAGAACATCCATCAGCTTCCGGTAATCGTGGTTGAGATACTCTTTGAAGCCTTGTACAGCAAGAATCACCCAGTCGGCATACCCCTCTTTTCCGGGCCGGTATGCCGGAGCTGGCTCGCCAGCGACGGCTTTTTTGGAGAGCGATACAACCATCTCTGCGAAGCGGGAGATCTTGGTTTGCACACCCAATCTGTCCCGCTTCACTTCTTAGTAAATTTGGCACTTTGTCGGATCTACTAGCAAGACGACACTAGTTACACACCATTCAGACTGAGCGGTTCTCCTCGTCTAAACAAGGCCCATATATTTGTTTTAGTAAAAATATTCTGCCTACTGGATTCTTGACTACCCAGTAGGTTCACGATGACTTCTGGAAACCAGCTCCGTATCACTTGTAACGTGTCATTGGGAAATTATTTTGTCCGCTGTGCTGCTGTATGATCGGTATCGAAGCGTAAGACAATCTAAACGATAATTCAACGGAGCCTGTCGGACGAGCGCACACAAACGGTATTTGCAACCCGAACCCTCAACTCGCCGCCGGTCAGTGTAGAGGTATGAGAAGACCGTTGGTGATCGGAGCTGTCTTCCTCCTTGTTTTTCTTGCTGGTTGTGCTAGTCTACCGGTCGATGACGGTGATATTGAGACTGATACCCCCGACACTGGCGATGTCGATGACGGGTCTGATCCAGACGACAGTTCTGACGATTCCGATGATACTGATGAGCCACGCGATGTCGACGGTGAGCTTGCAGTCCATCACATCGATGTCAGCCAAGCAGACGCGACACTTCTCATGACACCAGCTGGCGAAACAATACTGATCGATAGCGGCGACTGGCGGCAAGGGGGAGACAGCATAATCGAGTATCTCGAGGCCCACGACATTGATCGTATTGATCATCTCGTGGCGACGCACGGCCACGCCGACCATATTGGTGGTCACGACGCAATCATCAAATGGGCTGAGACCGAGGGTGATGGCATTGGACTCGCTTATGATTCCGGAGTCGCACACACGAGCCAAACGTACGAGCGGTATCTCGATGCCGTTGAGGAGTATGACGTTGAACTGTTGATCGTTGAGGAAGGCGATGAACTTCCGATTGAGGGCGACGTCGACGGGCTTGTCGTAAACCCGCCCGAGGGTGATTCGGGAACCAATCTCCACGATAACAGTGTCTCGCTTGTGATTGAGTTCGGTGAGTTCCGCTACGTGACGACAGGTGATTCTGAAAAAGCAGCTGAAGAACGAATGGTTGATTCATGGGACGACGAACTCGACGCAGAAATATACCACGCAGGCCATCACGGTTCAAGCACATCTTCGACCACGCCATTCCTTGATGCTACTTCCCCTGAGATTGCGATTATTTCTAGCGCCTACGACTCCCAATATGGGCACCCACACGACGAGGTGTTCACCGCGTTTGCTGACCGAAACATCGAAACATACTGGACAGGCGTTCACGGTGACATTGTCATCACTGTCACTGGGGATGGTAAGATCAATGTTACGACAAGTGAGGAATTCTCAACAGACGCAGGCGACCTTCTTAGTGAGAAATCGTCTGATGACCAAGAATCGCTTGCGCCACTAACTGTTAAGACACAGGCCTCCAGCACTATTCCAGCATGAACGGAACGTACACTGCGACCGTTGACCGGATCGTCGATGGAGAGACCGCCATCATCCTCGTCGAGGATAACAAGGACGTCATTGAACAGTTCGATATCCGGGCCGACCAGCTTCCCGAGGGGGCAGCTGGCGAAGGGAGTGTTCTGACGGTCGAAATTACAGATGATGCAATCGTGGAGTTGCAATATGATGCTGAGGCGACTGATCGGCGCCGACAAACATCTCAGGACCGACTCGACAGGCTTTCACGGCGACTTCGTGACCGAACAGACTCGTAGAGCATTGCCTAAATCAGAGTTTCTTGGCTCCGTTGAAATCCTCCCCTCCGACTTTGTTGAAACCCTTTAGAAGTGACACATTCTGACTGGGGTGCGGTCAGTACAGGGCGCGAGTCTTGCATAAATCGGAGTTTGATTTTCGAATGAATTCATCAACGAGCGACATGGATTGATAATATTTATAACACGAGTTGACCACTAAGTAGCTACGTTCAAACTAACGTTAAGAATGTGATGACAGATCTACAATTTTTCCGAGTCCTACTACTCAGTAATTTTGTTCTCGGTCTAGTTTTTGTTTATTATTTGTTCGACAATCGGGAGCGACGGGCAGCAACGTCTCTTATCGTTCTATTTTGTGGGTTATTGATCTGGTTGCTCGCAGATATCATACAGGTCTGGACACCTACAAATCCTGCACCACCTGTCGGAATACCATTGAGGATGGTGGGTGCGGACATTACGATTATCGGACTACTGTTGTTTGCGTTTGAGTATACGGGTAGAGAAGGCGTGATACGCAAACGAGTTGTTGCGCTACTGTCGATGAAGCCTGTTCTCTCCCTCGTGGTGGTCCTCACGCCCAGTTTGGACGGGCTATTGGAAATTGCGACACCCGAAACTGTTGCTCAGGGATACGGGTTCGTCGCAACCCCGTTTTTTATTTTTCATGTCTCCTACAACTGGATCCTGACGGCTGTTGCGATCGTGGTTCTTCTGCGCATGCTGGTCAAAGGGATGTATGGAAATCAGCGCCAGCTGTTCGTGGTCTTTGTTGCTGTTTCAATACCGATCGGATTTAATGTCCTACTCCGGCTCGGTCTTATTCGACTTGATTTGACAACCGCCGCGTTCTTTGCGACAGCAACAGGACTGATGTACGCCACGTTCAGGCTTCGGTTGCTTGATGCGTTGCCGATCGCCCGTCAGACGGTATTAGCGGAGATGGATGAGCTCGTGTTTGTACTAAATGAAACAGGAGCGATCGTGACGGTCAACAATGCAGTAACCGAACAATTCGGGGATCAAAGAGATCTATCGGGGACACATATAACAGCCGTGTTGGGAAGCGATGCGGCCACACTACAGGGTTCGGGGGATCAAAAGGTGGATATTGTCACTGAGATCGAAGGTCATCCACGACATTTCACCGTTAGCCAGACCACGCTAACTGACAATTATGATATGGTGGTCGGGCAGCTACTCGTCTGCCGAGATGTTACCGAGCATGTACACTACGAACGCGAACTTGAAGAACTGAATACACGCCTCCAACTTTCACTTAGCGAGACAGACACGGGCGTCTGGGAGTGGAATCCCGACACCGAGACGATCGTCTGGGATGAAGCTAGTGAACGACTGTTTGGGTATGATTCCGGTGAATTTCCGGGGACAGTTGATGCGTTCGCCAGTCGTGTCCACGAGGCAGACTTCCCGGCAGTCCAAAATGCAATCGATACTGCGATCGAAACGGGCGAGGAAATCAGGGCCGATTTCCGAGTGGAAGCAACGGATGGTAAACAGCGGTGGGTGCGGGCACGCGGGGTTGTGGAAACAGACGACTCCAACAGCACGATTCGTGTGATCGGTATCCAGACTGACATCACCGACTTCGTCGAACAAAGACAAGCCCTCGAACGAAAGAACGAGCAACTCGACCGGTTCGCCAGCATGATCAGTCACGATCTCCGGAATCCCCTTTCGGTCGCTGTAGGTCGATTGGAATTTGCACAGGAAGAGTGCCACAGTGAACACCTTGATGTGGTCCAAGACGCCCACAACCGAATAGAGACAATGATCGGGGATTTATTGACGCTGGCCAAGGCCGGTGAAACTATCGATGATCCTGATCGATTTTCCCTCGCAGACATAGCTAGAGACGCATGGAGAAACGCTGATGTTGGCGACTGCGAATTCGAAAACTCTATTCCAAGGACAGTGGAAATCGTCGCCGATCGTGGCCGGTTATTACACGTGTTTGAGAATCTCTATCGGAACGCAGCTGACCACAACGATGACACGGTGACCGTCAATGTCGGACTACTCAATGAACACGAACCAGCAACCGATGGGAGCCAGCAGATCGGGTTTTTTATTGAAGACAGTGGGTATGGTATCCCAGTCAAGCAGCAAGCGAACATCTTTGACGAAGGGTACACCACTAATTCAAGAGGTTCCGGATACGGACTCTCAATTGTCCTCGACATCGTTGAAGCGCACGGTGGGAGTATCCGAGTGTCTAACGGGCCTGGTGGTGGCGCACGATTCGAGGTAACTGGTTTTAAGTTCATTACTAACTAGATCCTCTGTATCTCGCACGTCATTCTTGACTGGTAGTTAGTAATTCAACCGGCTGATCAGTACGTCAGTCTCCTGTACTGAGCGCTTCGGGCTGATCGAATCCGAGGATAACTCAATGCAAGACTCGCGCCCTATATTCAGCACGATGGTGCGAACCTTACTCCCACCTGATAGCATTTCCTCTAGTCAATAAGCACTCTTCAGCGACCGGCTGTTTCAGGTGAGAATATTTCTGTAGAAGAGGATTTCAACAAAGCCGAAAGTATGAAGAGATATCGAGATACATGTCAGAATGCGAAGGATCTTATACGACCATGGAATAGCATAGCAAACAGCGTTCATTATGGATAGACGAGCGTATCTCAGAGCTTCGATCGGAGTTGGTATTGGTACCAGTGTTACAGTCGGTGCTATCCCTGGGTCTGTCACAGGTGAGTCGAGCGACTCACTCACGATTAAAGACCAGACTCCATCCGATGGTCAAACCCTCGTCGTTGCTGAGATCAAGAGCGAACAAGACGCAACCCTCGGTGTCATTAATCAGCGGACTGATGACAGTCTGTATTCTTCCAGCATTGAGGCGGGTGTCTACGAAGACTACGAGGTGACTATTGGTCCGCCAATCACAGAGGAATCAAGAATTTCTGTCAGTCTCTACCCTGAGGGTGGCGGGTCAAGCTTTGCTCGTGACACGGCAACTGTGTATGCAGATGACGACCTTGAGATAGTTGACGGGCTTGACAAGACGTTGATCGAGGCTGACCCGGCGGCTGGCTTCGAGTACCCATTTTTCCTCTATGCACCATCGAGCACCAGATCTGATGAGAGCGAGTCTGCGCCAGTGCTCGTCGAACCTGCAAACTCCGGGCAGGTAGCGGATGACATAGACGTACACCTCTCGGCGGGGGAGAGGTTGGTTGACGGCGGTCTAACCCGTGATCTCTCGGAGAGTTTGGGTGCGCCACTTGTTGTGCCGGTCTTCCCACGGCCACGTTCAAACCCCGTTGACGGGAGGCATTACACCCATGCGCTTGATGATACGACGATGGGTATTGAGGATGGTCCGCTTGAGCGTATCGACCTCCAAGTGTTGAACATGGTTGAGCGGGCGTACGAACTGCTTGAAGCCGCAGACTATGCCGTTCGGACGGATGGTATCCTATTGAATGGTTTCTCTGCCTCTGGTAACTTTGTCGATCGATTCACAGTCCTACACCCCGATGAAGTGATTTCGGTCACGGCTGGTGGCCTGAATGGGATGCCGCTGTTGCCGCTTGATGAATTTGAGGGGCGGGAGTTACCGTTCCATGTCGGGACTGCCGATGTGGAAGCATTGACTGGCTCCCCAGTTGACCGCGAGGCACTCAACGAGACGAACCAGTTTCTCTACATGGGGGCCGAAGACGACAACGACACGATTGGGTATGGTGACGCCTGGACCGAGGAGTCCTTAGAGGAGTTAGCACTCGATGTGTACGGTGAGGACATGATTGCCGAGCGGTTCCCAACATCCAAGCGTGCCTACGAGAACGCGGGCGTGTCGGCTCAGTTCCGTCTCTATCCGGGTGCAGGCCACACACCACGTCCGGCAGTTGATGATCTCGTTGAGTTCCATCAGCGAAGTATCGACGATGAGGACGTGAGTGTGTTTGGTGATGAGATCGGAACGACGCTCAGAATCGACATATCGCCGGAGAATCCGGAGGTTGGCGATAAGGTGACTTTCGATGCAAGTGAGAGTTCGACCGTAGCTGGTGGAGAATTCCTTTCGTATCAGTGGGAGTTTGGTGACGGAGATGTGGGTATTGAGGAAACGACTACTCACTCATACACTGATGAGGGCGAGTTCACCGTGACGCTGGCCACGACATCCGATTTGGGTGTGCAAGATGAAGTAACCATCCAGATCGGAGTTGGTGAGGGATACGAAACGATTGAGGGCACCGACGACAGCGATGAGACCGAGACTGAGTCTAACAGTGGCGGGGGTGACGACAATGACCCATCAGACACTGATGATGATACTGGCGAGGCTGAGTCCAGCAGTGGCGACGTTGACGACGATGACTCAGAAGCCACTGATGATGTCCCTGGCTTCGGGGTCGGTGGCGCACTCGCGGGTGTCGGTGGACTTGTATACCTACTAAAACATCGTCTTCCCGAAACTACGGCAGAATCCAGGTGAGGGTGTTACTGCTGTTCGCGCTTTCTATGCCTCACCCGCCCTTTGTATCTTCTACCGCGATTCTGATGGGTTCCTGAGCGAACGGTTCTGTCGAAATCCGCTTTTTCAGACATATACTCATCTTAAACCGCCAGTAGATGAGAGTTAAACATCTGGCTCTGTTGAAATTCTCTTCTACAGAGATATTCTCTCCTGAAACAGCCGGTCGATGAGAGCTGCGAATTGAACGCCGAGAATTCCACCAGCTCAGAGAGATGCTCTGAGAGCCGTTCGAGATACAGGGTGCGTATGTGACACGCCATATTATAAGCCAGAAGTAGGGTTGAATCAGTCTATACAGACGCAAATTGTCTCATAGGATTTTATTCCGTTAGTATCTAATACCGACGATATGGTTCAACAAACAACTCAGTCGGGTTTGCAGGGAATCGCCATCGCCCTACTGGGATTCCAACTGATTGTCGCTGACATAGCACTGTTCCCCGACAGCGGATCATTGCTGGTGATCGGAGGCGCAGTTATTGGCGGTCTTGGGGTCCTTCACAGCTTCAGACCGCTCGTCTAACCGCATCTCTACTGGGCGGTCAATTAAGTTGGCTCTTGTGTGAAATAAATGGGCCGTCGTGCTGAACTTACGTCCTGTATCTTGCAGGGGGTTCTTATCAACTGCAGAGGATTTCAACAGACTCAGTGATCTATATCCACCGGAAATCCGGTGTCATACCCACAAAGCCGCCAAAAGCTTACCTACAAGGCGGTTAAAGTTTGTTTAGAAGGAACACTCTCACACGCACCTTCCACCCTTTCAATGAACGCAGACGAATCGTCCCTTGGTCGCTGTCCGGAATGTGGTGAGGACATATCGGAATCATGGGTTCTTATTGAGTACGAAAATGAGGACGGTACCGAAAGCGTGTGGGCCGAGTGTCCGTCATGTGAGGACGTTGTCGCGCCGGACTAGTCAAAGACAGTAGAATAAAGTGTCCCCCGTCGCGTATCCGGTGTTAAGTCTACTCATGGAGATTTCAAAGCAACTTCATTGTCTGTTTTCGGGTACAGTCGAAGAACGTAACGGGTCCCATGTAATTGAAATACCGGACCAAGAGATTCGCCTTGGCGACCTAGAGGCAGACGAGACGTACCGTCTGGCTGTTCTGCCGGCGTCTACAACTAATGAGGCCAACGCTACCGACTCCGATCCACAGCCCGAGCAAGCGCCACAGACGCCCCCTGTCGAAGAAGGCGAACAACGCACCGTCGAAATCGAAGATATGGGTGACCAAGGCGATGGTATCACCCGTGTTGAGCGCGGGTTCGTCGTTATTGTACCCGACACCAAACAGA
>LFFM01000799.1_pt1 | contig 22242 bp, 20 predicted proteins | sample 643131 | NCBI WGS metagenome assembly LFFM01 (sample SAMN03777445, study PRJNA286221) | soda lake metagenome | biome: soda lake; feature: Kulunda steppe; material: water; isolation source: sample Tc-Br brine of Tanatar trona crystallizer | place: Russia: Kulunda steppe | collected 2011-07
GACCCGCCGGTCCCGGACGCGCCGCCGCCGGAGCCCGACGCCGTCGACACGCGGGACGGGCTCTGGACGTTCGACGGGTTTCTCGCGGTCGGCGACGATCCCGCCGACAGGGTGACGCTCGGCGAGGGGATGACCCCACTCGTCGACGCGGACGGCTGGGACGCGGCGTTCAAGCTCGAGTACGTCTTCCCGACCGGGTCGTTCAAGGACCGCGGCGCGACGACGACGCTGACGCGCGCCGCCGATCTCGGCGTCGAGCGCGTCGTCGAGGACTCCTCGGGCAACGCCGGGGCCGCGATCGCGACGTACGCCGCCCGCGCGGGGATCGACGCGGAGATCTACGTCCCGGCGGACGTCAAGGAGGCGAAGATCCGGGCGATCCGTCGCGCCGGCGCGACGCCGGTCCGGGTCCCCGGCGACCGGGGCGACGTGACCGACGCGTGCGTGGCGGCGCTCGGGGCGAACGGGGACGGAAGCGGCGGCGATACATCCCCCGCGTGGTACGCGAGCCACGCCTGGAACCCGGCGTTCTTCGAGGGGACCGCGACGTTCGCCTACGAGGTGGCCCTCCAGCGCGACTGGGAAGCGCCCGACGCGGTGGTGACGCCGGTCGGTCACGGCACCCTCTTTTTGGGGGCGTACTGGGGGTTCCAACGCCTGCTGCGGGCCGGCTGGATCGACCGGCTCCCGCGGCTGCTCGGCGCGCAAGCGGCCGGTATCGCGCCGGTCGTCCGTGACCACCGCGGCCCCGAGGCGGCCGACCCCGACGGCGAGCGCAACGACGCCGCCGACGGGATCCGGATCGCGGAGCCGGTCCAGATCGACCGGATCCGCGAGGCGATCGCGGCGACCGACGGCGACGCGATCGCGGTGACCGAAGCCGAGCTCGACCGCGAGCTCGACCGGCTCCACGCCGCCGGCTTCTACACCGAGCCGACGTGTGCCGTCGCGCCCGCGGCGCTATCCACGTACCGCGACCGCGGCGTCATCGGCCCGGACGACGACGTCGTCGTCCCGCTGACCGGGAGCGGACTGAAAACGTAGCGCGGGCCGAACGCGTCACGCGCGGGTGTCGGGGCGGCCGGCCGCGGTTTCAAGTCGTTGCGCGCCGAACCGTGGCCCGCATGACTCGACGAGACCCCTTCCGAGAGATAGAGCAGCTGTTCGACCGCATGGGTCGTGAGTTCGAGGAGCTCGGCGGCGACATCGAGGCGTCCGTCTCCGCGGACGTCAGCGTCGACGTCGCCGAGGACGACGAGCACGTGATCGTCACCGCGGACCTCCCCGGCTACGACCGCGAGGACATCGACGTGGAGCTCCAGGACGAGAGCCTGACGATCGCGGCGACACACGAGACCGAGGACGTCGAGGAGGAGACCGACGACGGGCTCCGCTATCACCACCGCGAGCGTCGCCGCCGCGCCGTGTCGCGACGGCTCCCGCTTCCCGCCGCCGTCGAGCGCGAGGACGCGTCCGCGACGTACAACAACGGCGTGCTCACCGTTACGCTCCCGAAGCGGGCGGCGGGCGAGTCCGGCGGCCACAGCATCGACGTCAACTGACCGGTCTGGAGGGGGGGTTTATAAAGAGCGGAGAGCGATGCGGCCGAACGGATCCCTCCGCGACCCTCCCCGTCCCCGCGGAGTCCGGAGCGCCGCCAACACCGGTTCAGATCGTGCGACTGCGACGCGGATCCGCGTGCTAGCAACCGTGTATCTGGCTTTAATATCTCACGAACCCTTATAAGAGGTGATCAGCATGAACCGATCGAACCCCTTCGACGAGATAGAGCAGTTCTTCGGACGAACCCCCTTCGGGGGCGACCGGACGTGGGGGCGCGAAGCGCCGTGGGCCCGGGGCCACGGGATGGAACACGCCGACGTGGACGTCGCCGACTACGACGACGAGTTCGTCGTGATGGCCGACCTGCCGGGATACGACCGCGAGGACATCGACGTCCGCGCGACCGACGGCCACCTCACCATCAGCGCCGAGCGCGACGCCGAATCCGACGCCGGCGAGGGGCGCTACCTCCGCCGCGAGCGTCGCCACGAGTCGGTCACCCGGACGATCGACCTCCCCGCCGCGGTGATCGAGGAGGAGGCCACCGCCGCGTACCAAAACGGCGTCCTCACCGTCACGCTCCCGAAGGAACAGGGCGACGACGACGCCGACGACAGCCACCGGATCGACGTCGAATAGCTCGCCGCCGTCCGGACGCCGAACTCATACGCGAATCACGGAGGTTCGGTTATGAAGCGAGCGAGGCACGACCTCGCTGAAAAGCGGCGCTGTCCGTTACCTCACGCGTGAATGGGATCGTGGCTCGTGCGAACGGGTTCGCTCGCGCGGAGAGGTCGCTTCGCTCCGAGTGGGCGACCCGAGACACACCCACGGAAACGAGCGATTGAACGAGCCGAGCGCCTTTTAACTAACACCGGACGCCCTTTTGGGTGACACTGATACCTTTTAACTAATGCGTAGATTCGTGTACGCGAGCGACTGCGGCATCCCGTGAGACCGACGGAAACGGTCGGCGCCGTGGCGGTTGGTCTGCCGTGGCGATCGTCGCTTCCGGTGGCGATCGTCGCTTCCGGTGGCGATCGTCGCTTCCGGTGGCGATCGTCGCTTCCGGTGGCGATCCTCACTCCGTGATGTCGATCGCGGGGCGGCCCGGTTCGGCCTTGCGGACGACGTCGTCGGCGGCGTCCGCCGCGCGCGTGACGCTCACGGGCGCGTCGAACTCGCGTTCGATCAGCCACGCGGCCGCCCGGAGCGCCTCGTACTCGTCGTCGCCCGGCAGTGTCTCCGAGAGCGCCTCGCGCTCCGCCTGCAGGTCCTGTCCGTAGGCGGCGGCGGCGTCACCCTCCTCGCGGATGTGGCTCTCCTGCATCAGTTCGCCGATGAGGTTGTCCGCGTCGCTCGCGATCGCGATCTCCAGCGCGTCGTACTTCCAGTCGGGCGCGATCACGACGTCGATGGCGGACGGGTCCTCGATGCCGGCGACGTCGACGATCTGACGGACGTCCTCGCGGGTGTTCTCCACCAGCCGGCGGCGCATCTCGGCGGTCCCGCGGTCGGCGTCGGAGGTCGGCCAGTCGGCGTCGACGGCGAACGCGGGCGTCTCGCCCGGTTCGGCGTCCGTCTCCAGCGTCTCGTACAGCTCCTCGGCCACGTGCGGCGTGACGGGCGCCAGGAGCCGGACGGCGACCGAGAGCCCGCGGTTCAACACCGCGGGATCGGCGGGGGCCGCGTAGTCCACGTAGTTGCGAAGCGTGCCGACGAGCCCCTGTGCCTCACGCAGGGCGACGTTGAACGTGAGGTCGTCGTACTCCTCGGTGGCGACGGCGACCGCGGCGTCGATCTCGTCGTCGACGTAGGCGGCGACCGCGGGGTCGGGGTCCGCGTCCGTCACGGTCGAACCGCCGGCGTTCGCGTACTCCTCGACCAGCCGCGTGAGACGGGTGATGAAGCGGTAGGTGGAGCGGACGCCCTCCTCCGACCAGTCGAAGTCGCGTTCGGGCTGGGCCGCCTGCATCATGAACAGCCGCGCGGTGTCCGCGCCGTACTCGTCGACGATCCGCTGCGGGGAGACGACGTTGCCGACCGACTTCGACATCTTCTCGCCGTCGAGCTGGACCATCCCCTGCGCGAGCAGGTTCGTGAACGGCTCGCGGGTCGTCAACCCCTCCGCGTCCGCGAGGAACTTCGTGACGAACCGGCTGTACAGCAGGTGCATCACCGCGTGTTCGATGCCGCCGACGTACTGGTCGACCGGCATCCAGTCGTCGGCGCGGTCGGGGTCGAACGGCGCGTCCGCGAGGTCCGGCGAGACGTACCGCAGGAAGTACCACGAGGAGTCGACGAACGTGTCCATCGTGTCCGTCTCGCGCGTGGCCGGGCCGCCACACTCCGGACACGTCGTCGCCTTCCACTCCTCGGCGGCGTCCAAGGGGTTGCCGGTCGTGTTGATGAACTCGGGGAGCTCGACCGGGAGGTCGGCCTCGGGGACGAGCACCGAGCCGCAGTCGTCGTGACAGTGGACGACGGGGATCGGGGTCCCCCAGTAGCGCTGCCGGGAGATCCCCCAGTCGCGCAGCCGGTACTGCGTCGTGAGCGCCGCGCCGTCCGTGTCGGCGGTGATCGCCTCGCGGGCGTCGGAGCTCCGGAGCCCGGAGTAGTCGCCGGAGTTCACCGCGACGCCGTCGTCGGTGAACGCCGCCTCGCTCACGTCCGGCGCGTCGGGGACGGGGTCGGTCTCGGGGTCGTACCCCTCGGGCTCCGGCGCGACGACGGGGACGACGTCGACACCCGTCTTCTCGGCGAACGCGTGGTCACGGTCGTCGTGACCGGGAACGCCCATCAGCGCGCCCGTCCCCACGTCCGAGAGGACGAAGTCCGCGACGAAGACGGGGAGCTCCGCGCCCGTGACGGGGTTCGTGGCCGTCAGCCCGGTGGCGACGCCGTTCGGCTCGTCGCCCTCGGGGTCGGCCACCTCCTCGACGAACTCGCGGACGTCGTCGTCCGCGGCGACCAGGCCCTCGGTGATCGGGTGATCGGGCGCGAGCGCGAAGAAGGTCGCCCCGAAGGCGGTGTCCGCGCGCGTCGTGAACGCCTCGACGGACTCGTCGACGCCGTCGCCGGAGACGGCGAACGTCAGGCGGGTCCCCTCCTGGCGACCGATCCAGTTGCGCTGCATCTGCCGCACCGAGTCGGGCCAGCCGTCCAGGTCGTCGATGCAGTCGAGCAGCTCGTCGGCGTACTCGGTGATCGAGAGGAACCACTGCTCCAGCTCGCGCTGCTCGACGAGGTGGTCACAGCGCCAGCAGCGCTCGTCTTCGCCCTCGACCTGCTCGTCGGCGAGGACCGTCTCGCAGTCGGGACACCAGTTGACCCCGGCGTCGCGCCGCTCGGCGAGCCCCTCCTCGTGGAACCGGCGGAACAGCCACTGGTTCCATTCGTAGTAGTCGGGGGTGCAGGTCGCGATCTCGCGGTCCCAGTCGTAGCCGAACCCCATCGATCGCATCTGTCCGCGCATCGTGTCGATACAGTCGAACGTCCAGTCGCGGGGGTTCGTGTCGCGCTCCTTGGCGGCGTTCTCCGCGGGGAGGCCGAACGCGTCCCATCCCATCGGGTGGAGCACGTCGTCGCCGCGCATCCGGCGGTACCGGGCGTACGCGTCGGTGATCGTGTAGTTGCGGACGTGACCCATGTGGAGCTTCCCGGACGGGTACGGGTACATCCCGAGGACGTACGTCGGGTCGTCCACGTCGTCCGGCGTGCGGTACACGGAGGCGTCCGCCCACGCCTCCTGCCACCGTTTCTCGACCGCGGTGTGGTCGTAACCCTCCTGAGACATCTGCTTATATCTGTCTGGTAGGGTCGGCGCCCTATACCTTTCCATCCCCCGACGAGGTATCACACGGAACGACCCGACGCGTCAGCCGGATCTGCCGACGGACGGACCGGTCCGCCACACGACGAGGTAGGCCGCGACCAACACGGCGAGCAGGAGCGCGAACGCCGCCGCCGCGGCGAGCGCGTCGGACGATGTGGCGAACTCGCCCGCCCGGAAGCCGATGATCTCCCTGGCGATGGCGATGATCGCCGCGCCGATGACGATGCGGATGACGGGCTCCTCGCGGACGTACGCCAGCAGCGTGCGGTGCACCTCGACGATGATCAACAGCAACAGCACCGTGTCGAGCAGCTCGACGACGGCGACGGGGTCCGTGAACCGCCCCGTCACGAGGAGCCCGTACAGCCCCAACAGGAGGTCGAACACGCCGATCACGAACAACGCGAGCAGGAAGTACGCGGTCGACAGCACCAGCCAGCGCATGACCACGGCGGACGGCTCCGTGACGCGAGACAAGCGGTGGCTCACGGGGTATCGTTGGCGGGAACGCCCATAAGCGCCATTCCGAACCATGTTAACATTCGACGCATAAACACGCCCTCGAACGCCGGCGGCGGGCGTCACCGTATGACCGATCGGCACCGCAGCGTGAGCGACGCCGTTGCATGAGCGACACCGCAGCACCCCGGTCACGCACGCCCGCGGGGCAAGCTACTTGATTGCGCGGGCGCGAATTGCGGGTATGGCGCTCAAGAAGGCCCTCTACTACGGCGCGATAGCGATCGCGATCCTGATCGCCGTCACCGTCGTCGTCTCGGTCCTCACGACGATCCTGAGCCTCGCGTGGGCGATCGTCTCGGCGGCGGTGTCGCTCGCCGTCCTGCTCGGGCTCGTCTACGTCGCCTATCGGGTCGGCACGTGGCTGTTCGGCGGAAGCGACCGCGGCGGAAGGACGACGGACGGGATCGGGACCTCCGGGTCGTCGACGACGAGCGAGCCGGCCGACCCGCAGGAGCGCCTCCGCATGCAGTACGTCGAGGGGCAGATCAGCGAGGCGGAGTTCGAGCGCCGGATCGAACGCGAGCTCGAAACCGAGTCCGTCGAGGACGAACTGGATAGGGAACTGAACCGCGAGCGGTGAGCGGGACAGCCCCCGCAGCCACCGATCAACGGTGCTCTCCCAGCTGATCGCGTTCCCCGGCCGAACGTGTTCCTCGATCACCCGTGCTTCCCGGCCGGGCGTGAGCGGTCGGTCTACTCCCGAACCGCACGCACGACGAGGTAGACGAACGGCGTGTCGACGACCGCGATCAGCAGCTTGAGCAGGTACTGCCCGACGACGAGCGTCGCCGCCGCGCCGATCGGCATCGACATTCCGATCCCGAGGACCGCGGGCGCGACGACGAACGCGACTCCGACGAAGATCACGGTGTCGAGGACCTGGCTGGTCGCCGTCGAAGCGAGGTTGCGGAGCCACAGCTTCCCCGGACCGGTTCGGTCGCGGATCGCGTGGAAGACGACGACGTCGTAGTTCTGGCTGACGACGTACGCGAGCAGGCTCCCGATCACGACGTTCGTCGCGGGGCCGAGCGCGGTGTCGAAGGCGGCGGCGATCTCGGGGTCGGTCCCGGGCGACGCGAGCGTCGACCACACCAGCGCGAGGACGACGAAGTTCATCGCGAACGCGACGTTGACGACGACCTGCGCCGCGCGCCGACCGTACAGCTCGGCGTAGCAGTCCGACGCGAAGAAGGTGACCGCGTACGCGATCGCCGCGCCGGGGAGAAGGATCTCCGGGCCGATCGCGGGCAGCGCCACCGGGAGCGGCAGGGCGAGGACCTTCGCGGCCGTCACTTGCGCGGTCGCGAGCGCGGTGACGAACAGCGCGACGAGCGCGACCTGCGCCACCGCGGGGCGATCGAGCGGGTCGCCGGCGTACGGGTGCTCACTCATCGCGCTCGGCGGGCTCGTCGTCCCCGTGGACCTCGGCCTCGTCGATCAGGCGACCGTGGCGCTCGTCGATCTCGTCGAGGACGTCCAGCGTCTTGCGGATCGACGCGCGGACGGCGTCGCTGCGGTTGACGAACTTCCCGTCGTCCCCGACGTGCTCGTCGAGGTCGGCGAGCAGCTCCCCCGGGATCTCGACGCTTATCTTGGGCATTAGTTGCACACCCCCCGAGACCGGGTCGTCGGTTCACGACTTCGGGCGACGACTCGCGCGACTTCGTCTGTCGGTATTCCCATGGTATTCGGTAATGAATATTCTCCGCAGTCGGTTTAAAAGCGCGTCGGATATCGTTCGGGTCGTCTCCCGCGTTCGACGGGCGGACGGGTCGATCGACGACCGGTCGGACGCGGTCCACGGTGCGGTCGAGGTCGCCGGCGTGGATCCGAGTTATTGTCACCGTACTCACCACAACGGACCGTTAACAAAGCCGATGGATCCGTTCTCGAACCCATGAACCACCCGCCGGGATCGAACCGTAGACGGATCCTCGCGTCCACCGGGGCCGCGCTCCTCGGAGTCTCGCTGCTGGGTCGGTCCGCCGCCGCGGACCACGAGTGGGACCCCGGAATCGAGATCCGTCACGACGGGCTCGTCGCGACGCTCGACCGTCAAGCGGCGCGGCCCGACGAGGTCACGGTGGAGACGACCACGGGGTACACCGAGACGTTCACGGGCGAGCAGAACTCGGATCCGGAGTACGGATACACCACCTACGGATCCGGCAGGATAGACCGTTGGCGAGGGCCTCTCGTCCGGGTAGAAGCCGTTCTCGGTGACGTCACACGGACGTATACGTACGAGCCGGAGTCGTACTCGGCGGAGCCGACGTGTTCGTTGTGGCGATACGAGCCGGAGATCTACGATCTGAACGTTCGCGGCGAGGGGTACGCCAAGAAGTACGACCCCGCGTTCGGACCGGTCGGAGTCTACGGGTCTCCCGGCAGAAAACTCCAACGAGTCCGCGAGATCGAGCTGTTCGACGTCACGTTCGACGTCGACTGCGAGCCGGCCGAGGACAGGGGAGTGGTCTTCGACGGGGACGAGGTGAGGGTCCGCGAGGAGGAGTTCGTGAACGGACACGAACTCATCGTCCGTCCGGTGTTGACGTTCCTCGACGGGGAACGTCAGCAGCTCGGTGGCTGGGGCGACGAGTGGGCTCCGCCACAGACGTTCGCCGGCGAGGGCGAACACGCGGGCAAGACGATCATCGAGCTCACCATCTGGAACGACCACGGCGGTGAAGCCATGTTCAGCTATCACTTGACCGACGAGCAACTCGCCGAGATCGAGGAGGGGTCGGATGCGGACGCACACGGGACCGACGAGGGAAGCGTGGACGACGAGGGAAACGTGGACGACGAGGAATCCACCGACGACGAGGAATCCACCGACGACGAGGAAAGTACGGACGAAGACGACGGGACCGAAGCGCCCTCCGATCTCTCGGAGCCATCCAGGCTGACACCGGAGTCACTCGAGCCGACGTCACAGGAGTCCCCCAACCAAGCATCCGTCATCGATGGCGGCGACGGATCCGACGGAGACCCTCTCGACGACGGAAGAACGGGAGCGTCGCCGGAACCGGTCGTCGCGTCCGGTGACGTCGAAACCGCCGACGAACGCGTGGTCGAGTCTCGGACGGAGGATGACGCTCCGGGGTTCAGCGTGTTCGGTGGTCTCGCGTCACTGGGCGGCTTCGGGTACCTGGTCAAGCGCCACGCCGACCGGGAAGACGAGTAGTCGTCCCGGCATCACCGGGACGGATCGATCGCCGCTGTCACCCTGACGCACGCTCGGCGCGGAACGAAGCCCTTACAACCGAACGGTGGGTACGTTCGCCAACTCGCTGGAACGGACGTCAGCGGGCACTCGCCGCCGCGCCGGGGGACCCGACGCGGGACGAGACGAAATGTGGCCGCTTCGCGGCTGAATCGCAAGCGTCCGTGGACACGACAATGGCACGAAGCTTCTACTCACACATCAAGGAGGCATGGCAGTCCCCGAAGGAGGGGAAACTCGCGGAGCTGCAGTGGCAGCGCAAACAGGAGTGGCGCGACGAGGGCTCGATCGAGCGCATCGAGCGCCCCACCCGCCTCGACAAGGCCCGCGAGCTGGGCTACAAGGCGAAACAGGGCATCGTCGTCGCCCGCGTGAGCGTCCGGAAGGGCGGCGCGCGCAAGCAGCGACACAAGGCCGGTCGCCGCTCGAAGCGGCAGGGCGTCAACCGGCTCTCGCGGCGCAAGTCGATCCAGCGCATCGCCGAGGAGCGCGCCTCGCGGAAGTACCGCAACCTGCGCGTGCTCAACTCCTACTGGGTCGGCGAGGACGGCTCGCAGAAGTGGCACGAGGTCATCCTCGTGGACCCCGCTCACCCCGCCATCGAGAACGACGACGACCTCAACTGGATCTGCTCGGACAAGCACAAGGGTCGCGCGTTCCGCGGGCTCACCTCCGCCGGCACGAAGGGCCGCGGACAGCGGAAACGCGGCAAGGGCACGGAGAAGACCCGACCGAGCGTCACCGGTAACCGTCGCCGCGGCAAGTAACACGGTCGTCGACGGGGCGGTCGCGCCCCACCGGTCACACCCCACCGGTCGCACCTCGGTTCGCACGTTTTTGAGACGGTTCTCGCACGCAGCTCCGCACCGCTCACAGACGTTTTTAAGGCGCTCGTTATCGGCATCCCACGATCCGCAGGCCGCCGCGGGGCCCCCGCCGACCCACCGCCCGTCCCGGTGGCGGCTTTATAGGCGTTCGGCGGGTACCTCGGACCATGAGTCTCTCGCTGGACGCCACACAGCTCGATCGGTACTCGAGACACATCATCATGGACGAGGTCGGGCCGGCGGGGCAGCAGCGGCTGCTGGAGGGTCGCGCGCTCGTCCTCGGCGCGGGCGGACTCGGCTCGCCCGTCGTCCAGTACCTCGCGGCCGCGGGCGTCGGGACGCTCGGGATCGTCGACGACGACGTCGTCGAGCGGTCGAACCTCCAGCGGCAGATCGTTCACGGCGACGCCGACGTCGGCGAGCCGAAGGTCGAATCGGCACGGCGGTACGTCGAACAGCTCAACCCCGACGTCGACGTGAAAGCCCACGAGACGCGTCTCGACGTCGACAACGCCCGCGAGCTGATCGGGGACTACGACCTCGTCGTCGACTGTGCGGACAACTTCCGGACGCGGTACGTCGTCAACGACACCGCCCGGATCGAGGGCGTCCCCGTCGTCCACGGGGCCATCTACAAGTTCGAGGGACAGGCGACGACGCTCGTTCCCGACGGCCCCTGCTACCGCTGTCTGTTCCCGGAAGCGCCCGAGCCCGGGACCGTCCCCGACTGCGCGACGACGGGCGTGCTCGGCGTGCTCCCCGGCACGGTCGGCTGCATCCAGGCGACCGAGGCGGCGAAGCTCCTGCTCGACGTCGGCGAGACGCTCGACGGGCGGCTCCTCTTTTATGACGCGATGGGGATGACCTTCGAGACCGTCGACTACGAGCGGAAGCCCGACTGTCCCGTCTGTGGCGCGGGCGGGATCGACACGCTCGACGGGATCGACTACACGGGCGGCTGTCGGATCGACGCGGACTGACGACGGCCGCGGGCGGACGGGCACGGCCCGTCCCGTGACCGGCTCAGAACGGCCGGTGTGCCGTTCCCGTCCCCGCATCCGCGCCGTCGTCGCCCCCCGCGAACCCCGATCGTACGCACCAGCGACAGTACCGGTACCCCGGGCGGTTGTCGGCACCGCAGTGGCGACAGACGACCACCTCCTCGGCCGCCGGCAGCGGCGGCGGGTCGATGGCCGGTTCGGTCCCGGTCCCCTGCCGCTCTCCGTCCTCGGCGGCAGCCGGCGATTCGTCGTGTTCAGCGGGTCGAGCCGCCGCCTCCCCGGGCCGGCGGTCGTCCCCGTCACGGAGGAAGTCGCGAACGTCGTGATCGCCGCGGACGAACAGCCAGACGATCACGAGGTTGCCCACGAATACGGCGACGACGAGCAGGAGCAGCGTTTCCACCGCCATACGTGACGTGTGTTACCACTCAACAACCAAATGTGTCACGGTGGGGCGGGGAGGTCGACGAAGCCAGCCGAACCGGTGGGACGAGGGAGCGGATCGGAACAGTCGGCTAGAAGGTCGATCGGAAGCGGGAGCGATCGGAAGCAGGACCGATCGGAAACGAGGCCGATCGGAAGCGGGACCGATCGGTTAGCTGGCGTACGTCTCCTCGAGGTAGGCGACGATGTCGTCGCTCTCGGACATCCCCTCGATCCCGTTCGCCTCGTCGACGAGGACCGGGACGCCGGTCTGTCCGCTGACCGCCTCCACGTCGGTCCGTTCGCCGTGCGAACGGGGAACCGAGATCGAGTCGTACTCCAGGTCCAACTCGGCGAGTTTCTCCCTGACTTTCGCACAGTACGGACAGCCCTCGAGTTCGTACAGCTTCAGGTTCGTCATCGCCGGGACCTACGACGCCTACGGATAAAGAAGTCGGCGGTAGATGCGAGCGGCGCACACGACCGTCGTGTGCGGGCGGGCGTGACAGAGCGCGATCAGCCGCGTCGGCCGTCCCCGCCGTCGGCCCGGGTTCCGAGCGGCGGGCGGGTTCGGTCCCGCGGGATCCGGTCGACGCGGCGGTCGTGGACGTCGGCGTGGCAGTCCGGACACAGCGTGAGCAGGTTCCCGAGGTCGTTCGACCCGCCGTTCGCCCGGGGAACGACGTGGTGGACGTCGAGGCGTCGCGCGGCGGTCCCCTGTATCGACGCGTCGGGCGGGCGTTTCAGCGTTCGTCCGTCACGGGCACGCCACCACGCCGCACCGTCGAGGGCGTGGAACCGCCCCGCGGGACAGAGCGCACACCGGAACTTGTCGCGGAGCCGGACGCGCGCTTTCGTCTCCCACCCCGGCTGCGGCGAGCGGTACGCGAGCGGGCCGTTCGCCGACAGCTTCGACAGCAGCTCGCTCACGGTCAGGGCGGGCGGGTCGGGGAGCTCCCGGAGCTTCCACGCGCGAACCGCCTGCCACTCCTCGGTTCGCCGGCCGTTCATGCGCCGGTTACGCCGTCCGGGCGGTAAAACCGACCGCTCTCGAACCCGCCGCGTCGACGGGGTCACCCCCGTCAGAAGAAGACGCCGCTCGTGGTGACGTAGAAGTACGCGACGAACGCCAGCGCGATCCCCCACTGGCCGGGGTGGACGTCGCTCCCCTCGCCCATCGCGGTCTTCACGACCGGGTACGCGATCAGCCCGGCGGCGAGCCCGTTCGCGATGGAGGCGGTCAGCGGCATCACCGTGATCGTGAGCCCGCCGGCGATCAGCCACGCGGGGTGGTCCCACTCGATGTCGACGACGCCCTGCAGCATGAGCAGCCCGACGACGATCAGCGCGATGTACGCCGCGAACGACGGGACCGCGGTGACTAGCGGGATGACGACGAGCGAGACGAGGAAGAGGGCGGCGACGACGAGCGCCGTGAGCCCGGTCCGACCGCCCTCCTCGATGCCGGTCGCGGACTCGATGTACGTCGTCACGGTGGACGTCCCGAGCGCCGCGCCGACGGTCGTCCCGACCGCGTCCGCCATCAGCGGCTTGTCCATCTCGGGGAGGTCACCGTCCTCGTCGAGGAAGCCGGCGAACTGAGAGACGCCGATGAGCGTGCCGGCGGTGTCGAAGAAGTCGACGAAGAAGAACGTGAACACGACGAGGGTGAAGACGAGCGGGTCGACCTCGCGCAGCCCGTCGACGAACGCGCCCGCGAGCGGCGTGATGTCGTACTGCGGTTCGGCGAGCTCCGCGGGAGTGACGGTCCCCCGATCGAAGAGGCCGGCGAACGTGAGCCCCCACGCGAGCAGCGTCGTCGTGAGGATCCCGATCACGATGGAGCCGGTGACGCCGCGGGCGTACAACACGAGCGTGATGCCCAGTCCGAGCAGGCCGAGAAGCGCGACCGGGCTACTGGCGATGTCACCGAGCTGGACGAGCGTCGCGTCGTACGCGACGGCGATCTGTAGCTCCTGAAGCCCCAGAAACAGCAGGAAGACGCCGATACCGGCCCCGACCGCGAACTTCACCGGCTCGGGGAACAGCTCGATGACGTACCGTCGCGCGCCGACCGCGGTGAGCAGGACGAACAGGATCCCTTCAACGAACACCGCCGCGAGCGCGGTCTGCCACGGGACACCGAGCGCGGCGACGACGGAGAAGGTGAAGAAGGCGTTCAGCCCCATCCCGGGCGCGAGCCCGAACGGGCGTTTCGCGTACAGCGCCATCACGAGCGTGCCGGCGACCGCCGCGAGGATCGTCACGATCGCGAGCATCTGGAACACCTCCGGCCACGTGTAGACGACCCCGTCGATCGTCGTCTGCTCGGCGGGCGCACCCGCCTCGTGGTCCCAGAGGATCGCGTCCGCGAGGATCGCGGGGTTGACCACGATGATGTACGACATCGCCAGGAAGGTCGTCAACCCGGCGACGAACTCCGTACGGACGTCGGAGCCGTTCTCGTCGACGTCGAACCGTTCGGCAAGCGTCTCGGTGAGGCCCATTGAACGGTTGTGCGTATTCCCGGATCGGGATATGAGCGTTACCTTCGAGAACCAGCAGACATACACACACGTGTATTGATTCCGCTCAGTTCGGAGAGGAGCCGGAGAAGTATGCACGAAGACGGATCACCAAGCGAGTGGAGGGACGACGCCTCGGCCTCACCGCCCCGCCCGACAACTGCTCGCCCCGCCCGACAACTGTTCGCTCCGCGCCCGACAACTGTTCGCTCCGCGCCCGCACCTACTCGACCCGCCCGACGATCACTCGAACGTCTCCAGCGCGCCGACCGGCGCGTCGGTGATCTCGCGGGCTCGGCCCATCCCCTCGTCGCCGACCGCGATGAGGGTGAACACGCCGGTGACGTCGGCGTCCGCCTGCATCGCGATGTCCAACAGGAGCTCCTGGGTCTCGCCCGACCGGATGAGGTCGTCGACGACGAGGACGGTGTCACCCTCGTCGATGGCGCGCGCCGGGAGGTAGTAGGTGAGCTCGATCCCCGAGGCGAGCCGCTGGCGGGACTCGATGAACTCCTCGACGGCCGTCTCCTTCGACTTCTTCGCGTACGCGAGCCGCGCGTCGAAGAAGGAGGCCATCGCCGCGCCGAGGGTTATCCCGTCGGTCGCGGCCGTCAGGACGACGTCGGGCGACTCGAACTCGAACGTCTCGGCGGCGACCGGCGCGACCAGGTCGAGGAACGACTGGTCGAAGACGACGCCGGAGTTGTCGACGTACCCCTCGTCGTCGAACTCGACGCGGGCGATGAGCTCCTCGGCGAGCGCGTCGCGACCGACCCCCTGAACGACTTCCCGGGCGCGATCGGTCCCCGGCAGCACGTGTCCGTTCACGTAGCGGTTTAAGTCACCCGCGGGCAGCCCCGTCACCGCGGACAGCTCGTCGTACGTTCGCGTCTGTTTCAACACCCGCAACACGGCGACCGCCTGTAGCTGGAGGGTCGCCTTCTCGGCTCGGTTCATACGAATGATCGAGATTGCACAAGTATGAATACATCGAAGTCGATCGGTCGGAGGATAACCACACATGTGGGTCAGAACCACGCGTGGAGTTCACACATCCAGGAGGCAGCCGGCGTCGATCCGGCTACTCGATCTTCAGGAACCGGGCCGCGTACCCCGGCTACTCGATCTTCAGGAACCGGGCCGCGTACCCCGGCTCCTCCCGCCGGGGCGTCACGACGATGAACGAGTGGGGCGGCAGATCCGCGAGCCGGCGGGGCAGCCGCGCAAGCTCCGGGTCCCAGCCGACGTTCCCCTGCCGCGGCGAGACGGGCATCACGAGGTCGTTCGCCTCGGTTCGGCCACGGAGCGTCCCGTCGAGCGCCTCCCAATCGGCGACCCCCTCGAACGTCCCCTCGATCTCCGGGTCGACCATGCCGAAGAGCCGCTCGTACTGCCGGGGATTGTCGCCGACGACGTACACGTGTAGCTCGGCCCCGAGCTTCTCGGCGAGCCGTTTGACGACGTGGACGGACTCGTAGAACCCCTCGTGGTGGTCGACCCCCGGCGGCGTGACCACGAAGATCCGCTCGGTCGTGTTGAGCGGGTGACCGAGCCGGGAGACGAGCACGGGCACCGTCGTCCGGCCGAGCACCTGGTCGATGATGCTCCCGAACGCCCGGTTGCTGAGCGACCGCTCGGCGTCCCACCCCATCACGATCAGCTCCGCGCGCGTCTCCGTGCTCGCCCGCACGATCCCGGAGGCGATGCTGTGGTTCACGCGCGTCTCCGACCGGACGGGGACCTCCGCGGCGTCGGCGATCTCGGCCGCCTCCGCGAGCCCCGCCCCGGCCTCCGCGACGGCGTCGTCGTCGTCGCCCGATCCGTCCGGTTGAACGACCGTCAGGAGGTGGACCGGACTCTCGGCCAGCTCGTCTTTGAGCGTGAACACGAGCTCGAGGAGGGGACGCTGGCGATCGGCGTTCATCGACAGCGGGAGGAGCACCCGCGGATCGAACTCTCCCGCCTCGCCGGGCTCCACGTCGCCGCCGAGCGCCAGTTGCGTCCCGTATCGCTCGGTGAGCCACGGGCTGAGAACGGCCGCGACGAGCATCATGAGAACGACCGCGTTGAGCACGTCCGCGCCGAACAGCCCGGCGTCGTACCCGACGAGGGTGATCGCCAACGCCGCGGCGGCCTGCCCGACCGACAGCCCCGTGATCACGCCGAACTCCTCGCGGTCGTACCCCTGGATCGCCGAGACGATCCCGGCGGCGGCGACCTTCGTGACGAGCATGGTGGCGACGATCACGCCCGCGACGAACAGCGTTCGCGGCCCGTCGAGGATGACTCCGGGATCGACCAACATCCCGACGTACAGCAGGAAGAAGGGGACGAACAGCGCGTTCCCGACGAACTCGATCCGGTTCATCAGCGGGCCGCCGCGGGTGACCAGCCGGTTCAACGCGATGCCGGCGATGAACGCCCCGAGGATGTCGGAGAGTCCGAGCACCTCCGCGAAGCTGGCCGCCCCGAAGATGGCCGCCGCGACCAGCAGGAACTCGAAGTAGCTCTCCTGGCTCGTGTTCCGGAAGAACCAGCGGGCGATCGGCGGGAGGACGAACCAGACGCCCGCAAAGAGCACGGCGATCGACGCGAACACCTGTCCGAAAAGCAGCGCGGTCAGCTCCCCCTCGACCGCCCCGAGCACGATGGCGAGCACGACGAGCGCCAACGTGTCGGTAAAGAGTATCCCGCCGAAGACGGCGGTCACCGCACGGTTCTTCGTCACGTCGAGCCGGTTGACGACCGGGTACGCGAGCAGGGTGTGTGAGGAGAACACGGCCGCGAGCAGGAACGACGCCCACGGGTCGAGCCCGAGGACGGAGATCCCGACCGCCGACCCGATCACGAACGGGAGAAAGAAGCTCGTCAGCCCGAACAGCGCCGCGTTCTCCGGGGCGGCCGCGAACCCGCGGAGGTCGAGTTCCAACCCGACGGTGAACAGCAGATAAACGAGCCCGACGTTGCCCAGGAGGACGATCGCGTCCGTCTCCGCGAGGACCCCGGTCCCGTTCGGCCCGAGCATCGCGCCGACGAGGACGATGCCGACGATCCCCGGCAGGCCCGCACGCTCGATCAGCATCGGCGCGATCAAAAACGTCGTCAGCGCGAGCGCGAACACGATCACCGGCTCCTCGATCGGAAGCGAGGGGATCGACAGCGCGAGCGGATGCGCGGAGAGGGAGGGATCGAACGACGGGAGCTGAAGGACGGGCGTCGGGGACGTCGACGGGAGCGGAGACATTGTGGGGGACCTCGTCAGCGGCGAACGATGTCGTCAGCGGGAATCGATGTCCGCGACGAACGGTGTCATCAGCGGCGGGTCGGAGCGAACGCCGGTATCAGGGCGCTTCGCCCGTCTCGATGCTGAAGGAGTCGCGCGGGTACGCCACGCACGTCAGGGTGTAGCCGTCGTCGAGCTCGGAGTCGTCGAGCATCTGCTGGTTGTCGTGTTCGATGTAGTCCTCGGACGGGCCGTCCGTGATGTGGCCCGCACAGGAGACACACTGCCCCTGCCGGCACGCGTACGGGAGGTCCCAGCCGTGCTCCTCGCCCTGGTCGAGGATCGTCTCGTTGTTGGCGAGCTCGATCGTCTCGCCCTCCTTGAGGAACTCGACCTCGAAGTACTCGATCTCGTCCTCGGGGATGTCGGCCGGGCCGGCGGACGCAGCGCCGCCCTCCTCGAGCTCGCCGCCCTCGCCGTCGCCGCCGGCGGGGATCGCGCTGCCGCCACCGCCGCCGATCGCTCGGTTACCGGGCTCCGGGAAGTCGGTTTCCGGCACGGCCGCGGCGCGTTTCTCTAAGACCTCGTCGGAGATGTCCGCCGTCGGCTCCCACCCCGTTCCTTTCAAGGAGCTGACGAGGACGACGGCCAGCGTCGCGATCGCCGCGAGCGCGATCGCCAGTGGGTCGTACATATCGCCGCCTACGGAGAGGTTCCTTAAGGCGGTTTTGATCGGCCCGAGTCCGTGGCGGCTCGTCCCGTCGTCTACGCCCCCTCTCGACTCATCCCGTCGCCCGTCGTTCCTCGACTCATCCCGTCGCCCGTCGTTCCTCGACTCACTCCGTCACCCACAGCCCCGCCGCGCCGATCGCCGCGAGCGCCATCGACGCCGCGAGGAGCCCGAACGCCGGCCTGAACCCGGAAACGTCGGCGACGACCCCCACGATCCCCGGCGCGAGCGCGCCCGCCCCCATCAGGAGGGTTCGGACCACGCCGAGCCCGCCGCCCGCGAGCCAATCGGGGAGGATCTCCATCAGATACGCGCCGCGGACCGGGCGGTAGCCGTGCGCACCCAGCCCGAGCGCGATCACGAGCGCCCCGAGCGTGATCGCGCCCGCGCCGGCCAGCAGGACGACGCCCACGAGGGCGGCCGCCGCCAGCCCCAGCGAGACGACCATGACGGGGAACCGTCCGACCCGGTCGGAGACGTCGCCGGAGAGCAGCTGGACGAACGTCACCGCGAACAGGGCCGAATAGAGGAGACTCGCCGTCGTGGTCGCCAGCCCCGCCTCCTGTGAGAGGTACAGCGGCAGGAACGCGACCGTGCCGTTGTACGCGAACGAGAAGGCGATCGTCACCAGGACGAACGCCGAGAACCGGACGTCCCGGAACAGCGTGAGGTAGTCGCGGGTGCCGGGCTCGGGGCCCTCGGTTTCGACCCCGCGGTCCGCGTCGTCCGGGAGTCGCTTCGGGACCCGCAGCAGGAACGTCGCCGCCAGCGCGAGCGCGACGAGCCCGCTCACGAGGAACAGCCCGCGCCAGTCCGCGCCCGGGAGCCGGGCGAGCAGGACCGCGAGCGCGGGGGGCGCGGAGACGAAGAGCACGATCGCCGCGGGCGCGACGACGCCGCCGAACGCGCCGAACGTGTCGTGTGCCCCCAGCGCGCGTCCGGTTCGGGAGGGATAGACGCGGGAGAGCAGCCGGACCGCGACCGTCTTGTGCGCGCCCGTACCGCCCCCGATGACGAGCATCGCCGCGACGAGCACGGCGAACGGCGAGTCGGCGACGAGCGCGAGCGCCCCGAGCCCGGCGACGGCCACCCCGGCGACGATGACTCGGACCGCGCCGACCCGGTCGGCGAGCGCGCCGCTGGGGAACTGCATCAGCGCGTAGACGATCATGAAGCCGGTGAACGCCGTGCCGATCGCGGCGTTGCTGACGCCGTAGCTGCCCTGGAGCGGCTCGAACAGCGGTGGGAACGCGTACCGCAGGAACTTCCCGAGGAACCAGATCAGCGCCGTCAGCAGGAGGACGTCGTAGTCGACGACCCGCTTGACGTTCATCGCGTGCCCTTACCCGGTCGGGCGCTTAAAAGGGAGGGACCCGGCAGAGCCGGCAGGAACGACGGAGGGCGGGAGCGATCAACCGAACGGACCCTTGCCGCCGCCCATCATGTCGCCGAGGCCGCCGCCACCGCCCATCTTCTTCATCATCCGCTGCATGTCGCCGTCGCCCATCCCCTGGAACTGGCTGATGGTCCGCTCCATCATGCTGTGCTGTTCGAGCAGCTGGCGGACCGTCTCGACGTCGGTCCCCGACCCGCGGGCGATCCGCTCGGTCCGCGACTGGCCGACGACCTTGGGGTTCTCGAGCTCCTCGTCGGTCATCGAGTCCATGATCCGCTCGAACTTCCGCATCCGGTCCTGCGTGACGTCCATCGCGTCGTCGGGCAGCTGGTCCATCATCCCGCCGCCCATCCCGGGGATCATGTCCATCACCTGATCGAGCGGCCCCATGCGGTTCATCGCGTCCATCTGCTTTTGCATGTCCTTGAGGGTGAAGTTCCCCTCAAGCAGCTGCTCGGGGTCCCAGTCCTCGTCGTCCTCCTGTGCCTCCGCCATCGCGCGCTCGACGCGCTCGGAGAGCTGCTTGAGGTCGCCCATCCCGAGCAGCCGGGAGATGAACCCGGACGGCTCGAAGCGCTCGATGTCCTGGACCGTCTCCCCGGTCCCGAGGAAGGCGATGGAGGAGTCCGTCTCGTTGACGGCCGTCAGCGCGCCACCACCCTTTGCGGTCCCGTCGAGCTTCGTGATCATCACGCCCTCGATACCGATCGCCTCCTCGAAGCGCGTCGCCTGGTCCTTCGCGCCCTGGCCGATCGCGGCGTCGAGCACGAGCAGCGAGCGGTCCGGGTTCACCTCGCGTTCGATCTCCTCGATCTCCGCGATGAGGTCGTCCTCGAGCGCGTGCCGGCCGGCCGTGTCGACGATGTGGACGTCGGCGTCGGCGGTCGCTTCCATCCCATCGCGGGCGATCTCGACGGGGTCGTCGCCGTCGGGGTCGCCGTAGAAGTCGACCTCCGCGCGCTCGCACATCTGTTTCGCCTGGTCGTACGCGCCGGGCCGGAACGTGTCGGTCTGGATCACGGCGGGGCGGAGCCCCTTCTTCGAGAACCACCACGCCATCTTCGCGGCGGAGGTCGTCTTCCCCGACCCCTGGAGCCCGGCGAGCATGATCGTCTGCGGCTCCAGCGGGAGCTCGGTGGAGTCGCCGACGAGCGCGACCATCTCCTCGTAGACGATCTTGAGGACGTGATCGCGTGCGGTGGTGCCGCCCGGCGGCTCCTCCTCGAGCGCGCGGGTCTTGATCGAGTCCGACAGCTCCATCACGAGGGAGACGTCGACGTCGGCGGAGAGCAGCGACCGCTGGATCTCCTTGACGATCTCCTCGACGTCGTCCTCGTCGAGCCGGGCCTTCCCCTGGAGCTTATCGAGCGTGCCCCGTAGGGACGTCCCGAGGTCGTCGAGTACCATTTGCCGGACCGTAGACGGTCCACGCGGTAAAGGCTTCCTTCGTCGGCGGCGCGTCCGCGATCAGTCGTGGAGGTCGTACGTTGTCTCGGGCGCGCCGTAGTCGTAGCCGTGCGCCTCGTGGAACGCGACGAACGAGACGATCCGGTCGACGAACGCCTCGGGGTACTCGCGGTACGGGTGATGGCCCGCGCGGTTCACGACCTCCATGTGGACGCGCGGGTTCTCCTTCGCGAGCAGCTCGTACAGCGAGATCCCGGCCGTCAGCGGGACGGTCGGGTCGTCTCGGCCCCAGTACACCAGCGTCGGCATCTCCAGTCGACCCTGCCGGATCCGACGCTGCGCCAGCGACATGTGCGCCTCCATGGAGTCGAGCCAGACGTCGAGTTGCCCCTCGGCCATCCCCTCGGCGACGCGGCGCGCCTTCGGCCGGGTCGCCATGTACCCCGCCGCCATCGCGTCGGCCTCGGTGACGTGGTGGGGCGAGTACTGGTACTGCTCGTACAGGTGTTTGAAGCGGTCCGCCTCGTACGTCGGGCTCGATTCGTCGGACGGGGCGTCCCGCAGCGCCCGCGTCTTGAAGAAGTCCTTGTTCGGCGCGGTCGGCGACAGCGTCGCGCTGTTGACCACCGTGAGCGTCGCGACCCGGTCGGGGGCTTCGACGGCGACCCGGCCCCCGATCCCGCCGCCGCGCGACTGGCCGACGACGTGGAACGACTCGAGCCCGAGGGTGTCGACGAACGAGAGCACGTGCTCCAGCTCCGCCCCGTACACCCAATCCGCGCGGTCGTCAGGGACCTCGGTCAGCCCGCACCCGAGCCGGTCCATCGCCAGCACGCGGTGTGAATCGCTCAGCGCGTCGACGATCGGCGTCCACGTGTTCGCGCTCGCCGTTCCGGACCAGTTGCCGCCGTGTAAGAGTAAGACCGGATCCCCGCGACCGACGTCGTAAAAGCGCGTCTCGATCCCGTCGACGCGCTCGGTTACCCCGTCCACCTCGACGAACGACGCCTCCAACCCGCCCACGGAACCGTCCTCTGGAACGTCGCCGTACGCGTCCGACGCGTCGGCGTCTGTGCGTGACATACCCACGAACGGTCCGCGAGAACGAAGTAACTTCGCCAACCGGCGGCCCGAGACGCGGGGAAAGACGGGCGAGACGGAGCTCGCGACCGGGTCGAGCGCGGTGCGAGCTTCGGGGCGACCGACCGTGTCGCTGTCGCGGCTCTCCTTATAAGGGACACTCGCTGGATCCTTATGGAAGTTGCAAGGCTAAAACCCCGCCCTTCAGGGCGGGGATACAGCCGACAACTCTTACGCAATCCACCGCCGATGGCAAGACGGGATATTCAACGCCAATCGACACTATTAACAAAACGGCATTCATAACCAGTTATGAAGCCAGAAAATGAGTCGAACCATCCGAACCTTCGAGGCTACGATACCGAACCAGCGACGGGTTCGTGACGACCTTGACCAGCTCGGATGGGCCGCCTCAAAACTCTGGAACGTCGGTCGCTACTACGCGCAAGAACAGTGGGATGAGACGGGCGAGATCCCCGATGAC
>LFFM01000800.1_pt1 | contig 22240 bp, 19 predicted proteins | sample 643131 | NCBI WGS metagenome assembly LFFM01 (sample SAMN03777445, study PRJNA286221) | soda lake metagenome | biome: soda lake; feature: Kulunda steppe; material: water; isolation source: sample Tc-Br brine of Tanatar trona crystallizer | place: Russia: Kulunda steppe | collected 2011-07
CGTTCGTCTCGTCGCCCTCGTTCGTCTCAGCCGTCTCGACTGTCCCGTTCGTCTCGGCCGTCCCGTCATCCGCGGTCTCCGGTGCTGGCTCGAACGCGTCGGGATCCTCGAGCAGCTCCTCGATCCGTCCCTTGACCGTCTCGCGGACGTTGGCGTCGGCGATCGTCTCGGACCGGACCGCCTCGTCGACGTCGAGCGCCGCCTCGGAGAGCCCCATCGACTCGATCCGCTCGCGGACGGCGGACTCGGGGTCGGCGAAGCTTACGTCCAGTTCCGTCTCCGACTCGACCTCGCGACGATCGGTGACGCGGGCGATGAGTGCGCCGGCGTTGTCGGCGAACTCCTCGATCGCGGCCGGCGTGACGGGATCGCCCTCGCCGACGATCTCGACGAGGACGACCGCGTCCGTCAGGTCGTGCTCGCGAATCCGTTCGCGGACGCGTGACTCGCCTTCTTCCTGGTGGAGCTCCACGGTGACGAAGACGAACTCGCGCGTGTCGAGCGCGCGCCGACGGATATCCACCCCGTCGTCCCCGCCGACGGCGTCTCGATCGAAGGTCACGAGATTGTACCCGCGTCCCTCGCGCTCGCTCGCGCTCGCGCGCTCGGTGGAGCCAGGATAGGTAACCCACGTTCCGTCGACCTTCGCCCGGTCCGGTTTGTGGTTGTCGCCGAGTAACATCGCGTCGAACCCGACCGTGCTCTCGGTCAGCACCCGTTCGGTGTCCCAGTCGGCGTGTGCGAACGGCTCGAAGAGCCCGTGGGCGACGAGTGCCGCGTGGTCGGCGTCGTGGGGTTCGAACGCGTACTCGAGATCGTCACGACGGGAGACGGGGACGTGATCGAGACCGTAGAAGGCGGTGTCACCGACGACGGTGGGACTCGCGCCGAGCCGCGTGGCGAGTCCGAGCCGCTCGAAGAGGTCGAGCCACTGTCCGCCCCGCGTCGACTCGTGGTTGCCGACGACGGCGAGGAACGGGATCCCTGCCGTCTCAAGCCGACGAAGCGCCGAAATCGTGCCGAGCAGGTCCGGCAGATCGGGCCGTCGGTCGTGAAAGAGGTCCCCCGCGTGGACGACGGCGTCGACGTCGTCGTCGATCGCGTCGTCGATCACCGTGTCGAAGGCATCGAGGAAGTCCTGGCGTCGAACCGGCGAATGGTACTGCTGGTACCCGATATGGGTGTCGCCGGTGTGGATCACCCGTGTCATCTGTTCGTGCCTTGGCCGTTGTCGGCTTTAGTGGTTCCGAGGCCGCGGTGAAAGTAGTCCGAATGCGGCGGCATGCCCGTCGATGCGTTGCCCGTTGATGCGTTTTCCATCGATGCGTTGCCCGTTGATGCGTTTTCCATCGATGCGTTTTCCGTCGATCCCCGCTCCGTCGATCGCCCGTCGACCGATCCATCCGTCGCGACCGTTCGAAAGCGTCGGTACGCGGTGAGGGCCTCACGGCCGCGTTCCGCCAGCGATTCGCGCCCGTCACGCTCAGCGGCCGCCACGGCCTCCTCAAGCCGGTCGAGTCCGACCGCGTCGACGAAGCCGGCCGCTCGCCGGAGATCCTTTCTGGCGGCGTCGCCTTCCTCGATGACGGCTGCGTAGGGGCGTCTCGCGGTGTCGGTGCGCGTTGCCAGCGCGGCCAGTGCACGCTTGACGGTGACGGTCGAGACCACACGCCGTCTGGTGTCGTCATCGAGTATAAAGGAACGCAAGGGGACAGAAACGGTCACGAGGAGAGGGACCGTGGCGTGCGGGATCGCTGGACCGGCGTTGGTGGACCGGCGTTGGTGGACCGGTGTTGGTGGACCGGCGTTGGTGGACCGGCGTTGGTGGACCGGTGTGGACTGATCGGCGCGGATCGAACGTTCGCTAGACCGCGAGCGAGTAGAGCCGCTTTCGTGCGTCGGCAAAGGAGAACCGGGAGTCGACGACGTCCTCCTCCTCGAGCCGCGAGAGCGCGTATCGTACCGTCCGGGGCGGAAGCAGCGTCTCCTCGGCGATCTCGCTTTGAGTCAGGGTCTCGTTGTAATCGAGGACCTTCGCGACCAGCTTCGCGCTCGGCGGGAGATCCCGAACGGGCTCCCAACGGTCCGTGGCGTCGTCCTCGGCGGTGACTGCTTCTGTCGTGCTCATGCCTGCTTCACGATCAGTAATGCTGCTAGATAATATTTACTATCTTGTTTGATTACCATGAGACATTATCGAAACGCCGCTTCGACCGCTCGCCTCGTCACGAACGGGGCTGATCGGGAGTGGGGGATCGACGACCACAACGCTCTTGAGTCCGGGAGTGCCCGCACCCGAAGCCTCTTATCCGCCACCCGCCTAAAAGCGGTCGATGACTGACACCGTCGACGACGTCGATATGCCGTACGAGGAAGGGTCGGCGTCGAGACAGGAGAAGATCGAGTCGTTACAGGAACGACTCGAGGTTCTCGAATCTCAAAACGAGGAGATGCGTGACAAGCTCCTCGACGCGAACGCCGAGAACAACAAGTACCAACAGAAACTGGAGCGGCTTACCCACGAGAACAAGAAGCTCAAGCAGTCACCGCTTTTCGTCGCGACGGTTCAGGAACTCACCGAGGACGGCGCCGTGATCAAACAACACGGCAACAACCAAGAGGCGCTCACCGAGGTCACCGACGAGATGCGCGAGGAGCTCGCGCCCGACGACCGGGTGGCCGTCAACAACTCGCTGTCCGTGGTCAAGAAGCTGGAGAAGGAGACGGACGTTCGTGCCCGCGTGATGCAAGTCGAACGCTCGCCGGACGTCACCTACGCCGACATCGGCGGGCTCGAAGACCAGATGCAGGAGGTCCGCGAGACCGTCGAGATGCCGCTGGAGCACCCCGAGATGTTCGACGACGTCGGGATCCAGCCGCCGAGCGGCGTCCTGCTGTACGGTCCGCCGGGGACGGGCAAGACGATGCTCGCGAAGGCCGTCGCCAACGAGACCGACGCCACCTTCATCAAGATGGCCGGCTCCGAGCTCGTCCACAAGTTCATCGGTGAGGGTGCAAAGCTCGTCCGCGACCTCTTCGAGGTCGCCCGCGAGAACCAGCCCGCCGTGATCTTCATCGACGAGATCGACGCCATCGCCTCCAAGCGGACGGACTCGAAGACCTCCGGCGACGCGGAGGTCCAGCGGACGATGATGCAGCTACTCAGCGAGATGGACGGCTTCGACGAGCGCGGCGAGATCCGCATCATCGCCGCGACCAACCGCTTCGACATGCTCGACCCGGCGATCCTCCGTCCGGGTCGGTTCGATCGGCTCATCGAGGTGCCCAAACCCGACACCGCCGGCCGCGAGATCATCTTCCGGATCCACACCCGGAAGATGAACCTCGCCGGCGAGGTCGACTTCGCCGAGCTCGCCGAGCTCGCCGCCGACGCTTCCGGTGCCGACGTCAAGGCGATCTGTACCGAGGCCGGCATGTTCGCCATCCGCGACGACCGCACCGAGGTGACGATGGCCGATTTCCTCGAGGCCTACGAGAAGCTGCGCCAGGACGCGGAGACCGACGCGGACGACTCGCTCGCGTTCGCCTGAGCCGACCGCACCGCCCGTCGTTGTTTTATCTCCGATCGACCGGTGTTCGGCTTCGACGCACGTTCCGTTCGGCGTCCACCGTCGACGACTCGTCTCACGATTCGATCGTCGACGACTGTCTCACGATTCGATCGTCGACGACTCCTCCTTCGAGTCAGTCGTCGGCGGCCTCCGCCGGGGGGTCGTCGGCTCCGGCGCGGTACTCCGCGGGCTCCACGTACTCCTCGCGATGGCGATGACAGCGGCTCACTCGTCCGTCGTCGACCGGATGTTGTGCCGGACGCTCCGTCTCACAGACGCTGCCGAACGTCTCGTCCAGCAGCGCGGTCGCCTCGTCGAACCCTCCCGCCGCGGCCAGCTCCGTCGCCTCCGCGACCGCGGCCTCCACGTCGTCCGGATACGCCCGGTCGTCGAACAGCTCCGCGGTTACCTCCTCCATCGGCGGGAATCGGCTCTCGAGACCGAGCCCGTCTTTCACCCGTTCGACGACGCCGACGTCCGCTCGCTCGCGCTCACGTAACACGGTTCGGAACTCCTCGACGGTCGCCCACTGCTCGTCGGTCAACGACTCGTGTTCCTCCCGGCGGATCTTGAACGGACATCGCGTGGAGAAGACGCATCCCGAGGGTGGATCCCGGGGGCTCGGCGGCGTCCCGCGAAGCGTGATCCGATCACCGGCCGCGGTCGGATCCGGCTGTGGAATGGCCGAAAGCAGGGACCGAGTGTAGGGATTCGACGGCGAGCGAAACAGCTGTTCGGTCGGGCCGATCTCCATGAGCTTTCCGAGGTACATCACGCCAACGCGGTCACAAACGTGTCTGACAACGGATAGGTCGTGCGCGATGAGCATGTAGGTCAGCCCGAACTCCTCCTGGAGGTCGTCGAGCAGGTTGAGGATCTTCGCCTGCACCGACACGTCGAGCGCGCTCACCGGCTCGTCGAGCACGATGAACTCCGGCTCCAGCGCCAGCGCGCGGGCGATCCCGATCCGTTGCCGCTGGCCCCCGCTGAACTGGTGTGGATACCGATGGTAGTGTTCCGGCTGGAGCCCGACGCGGTCGAGCAGGGTGGCCACCCGCTCGCGTCGCTCCCGCGAGCTCCCCCACCCGTGGACGTCGAGCGGCTCGCGGATGATCCGACCGACCGTCATCCGCTCGTTGATCGCGGTGTTCGGGTTCTGATACACTAGCTGTGCGTTCCGACGCCACTCCTTGAGCTCCCGTCGACCGAGCGAGGTCACGTCCGTGCCGTCGAACGAGACCCGGCCGCCGTCCACCGTTTCGAGCCTGAGCACGCTCCGTCCGAGCGTCGTCTTTCCGCAGCCGCTTTCGCCCACGATCCCGAGGGTTTCCCCCCGTCCGATCTCGAAGGAGACGCCGTCGACGGCCTTCACCGGACTCCCGCCGAGCAGGCCATCGTCCTCGTAGTAGGTTCGGACGTCGTCGACGACGACGAGTGGGTCGTCGACCCCGCGCTCCGTGGGCGTCCCGCGTTCCTCGGGCGGTCCTGCTTGCTCCTCGACCGGCGTCGCGTTCTCGGGTCGGTCACTCATGATGGGTCCTCTCGGCGTTCTCACGCCCCTCGCCACGTCCTCGCTCGGCGGCTTCGGCCTCGTGTGTCGCCACCCGCTTTTCGACGGGCTCGTCCGCGGGATACAACAGGCAGGCGGCGGTGTGGGTCACCTCCTCCCCGTCGTCGACATCAACGTGCTTCGGATGCACCCGCTCGCACGCGTCGAAGGCGTCCGGACAGCGGGGCGCGAACCGGCAGTCGGTCGCGTCGCCGGTCGGCGTCGGAACGCTTCCCTCGATGGTCGGCAGCCGATCGACCTCGTCGGCGAGTCCCGGAATGCTTCGAAGGAGCCCGCGCGTGTAGGGGTGTTTCGGCGCCGCGAAGAGCCGCTCGACGGGCGCCCGTTCGACGACCTCCCCGGCGTACATCACGGCGACCGAGTCGGCGACCCGGGCGATCACGCCCATGTCGTGGGTGATGAAGACGATGGAGAGGTCCCGCTCACGCTGGAGCCGCTCCAGCAGGTCGAGGATCTGCGCCTGAATGGTGACGTCGAGCGCGGTCGTCGGCTCGTCACAGAGCAGCACGTTCGGGTCACACGCCAGCGCGAGCGCGATGACCGCCCGCTGTTGCATGCCGCCGCTGAACTGGTGGGGATACTCCCCGAGCCGACGTTTGGGATCGGGGATCCCGACGCTCTCGAGCAGATCCGCCGCCGTCTCGACGGCCTCCCGTCCCGTGAGCCCGCGGTGAATGCGGAGCAGCTCCCGGATCTGGTTGCCGACGGTGTACACCGGGTTGAGGCTGCCGAGGGCGTCCTGAAACACCATCGCGATCTCGCTTCCCCGTACCGCCTCGACGACCGCTTCCGGCGCCGCGACGAGATCGACCCAGCCGGCGTCGACCGAGACCGTCCCGCCGTCGTGCGTGCCCGACTCGATCGTCACGAACGCGTCGGATCCGGGCGTCGTCGCACCCGAGGATCCCTCCTCGACCACCTCGTCCGTTTCGCCCGCCTCGCCCGTTTCGCCCGCCTCGTCGGCCCACTTGACCGACTTCGGGTGGTCGCGCGCCATCCGTTCGACGAACGACGGGTCGTGGTATCGGATCGTGCTTTCCCCGTGGACTCGGCCGGCCCCGTCGATCAGTCCGAGTATCGAGCGGGCGCTGACGCTCTTGCCGGAGCCGCTCTCGCCGACGATGCCGAGGGTTTGCCGCGGCGCGACGGCAACGGAGACGCCGTCGACCGCCCTGACGGTCTCTTGGTCCGTCTCGAACGTCGTTCGTAGGTTTTCGACCGAGAGGAGGGGATCCGTCACCCCGCCGCGTCCGTCGGTCATACCCCGCCACCTCGCGATTCCGTCTCGCTCGCGTCCGTCGCACCGGCGTCGCTCTTCGGGTCCACGGCGTCACGAAGCGCGTCGCCGACCGCATTAAATCCGATGACGACGAGCGTGACCATCACGCCGGGGATCAGGGAGATGTGCCACGACGCCGTCGCGACGTACTCCCGGCCCATGTCGACCGCGCGGCCCCATTCGGGGGTCGGCGCGGTGATGCCCAGCCCGAGAAACGAGAGCCCCGCGACCGCGAGAATCACGCCGCCGAGGACGAGCGAGCTATAGATGAGCAGATAGCCGACGAGGTACGGCAGCATGTGAAGCTGCATGATACCCGCGGGGGACTGCCCGTAGCTCCGTGCGGCGTCGACCCAGTCCTCCTCGGCGATCTGGAGGGTTGGTCCCCGGAAGGCCCGCCAGAGGAACGGCCACCCGGTCGCCGCCAGGATGAGTCCCAGGAGGACGCCGCCGTCGTAGATCCCCGCGAGACGGGTGTCCGCGAGGATCACCGTGAGGAGGATGAGCAGGAGCAGCCGCGGCACGCCCATGATCGTGTCGCCGGTGACGACGAGCACGAGGTCGGCGATCCCGCGGTAGTACGCGGAGATCAGCGCGAAGACGGTCGCGATGACGGCGCTGACGCCGACGCTTAACAGTCCGATCAGAAGCGACACCCGCGCCCCGTGTACGAGGAAGGTGAGCAGGTCCTTCCCGTCGGTGAGGGTGCCGAACGGGTGGAACCGGTCGAACTCGTCGTAGGTCATCGGCCCGACGTTACCGGCGTCGTAGCCGACCGACCGAGTCTGGGAGTTCGCGTTGCCGACGAGGATCTCGACGACGCTGCCGGCGTCGGCGTCGTAGTACTCGATGGTGTGTGAAAACGGCGAGTAGAGGTTCTGTTCGGCGGTCGTCGTGCCAAGCGTCGGCGCGAAGACCGCCATCGTCAAGAAGAGCCCGACGACGAGCATGCCGAACTGGCCCCAACGGTGGTATCGAAGCCGGCGGACGACGTCGTCACGGGGCGTCCAGTCGGCCAGTCGGTACTCCTCGCGGAAGGTGAGATACCCGCGCCAGAGCCACCAGAGCCAGACGACCACGTAGAGGTGGACGACGAGCACGCGGAGCCCCCACGCGACGGCCGGCGAGAGTCCCATGAACGTTCCGTGCCACGTCCCGTCCGGGGTCTGATACCCCTGGTTCGGGATCGTCTCACGGGCCGTGAGCGTCGGGAGATCCGCGAGGGGAACCAATGCGGCGCGTGCGATCCCCCCGACGGCCCGAAGCAGGTCGGCCGCACCGACGGCGACGGCGAGCCAGCCGACCGCGGCGAGCGCTGTGGCGAAGACGAGCGCGTCGAGCACCCCTTGCACGCGCAGCGGAACGCGGTCCGTGATCCGCAACACGACGCTCGCGTCCGTCCACGTCGCGATCGCGAGTCCGACGAAACAGAGGACGGCCGCCCCCGCGACGACGGCCAGCGTGGCCGACGACCCGCCGGCTGCCAGCACCTCCGAGACCCATTCGGTAGCCGTCTCGACGCCCGAGACGACCGTCCCGACGGCGGTGAGCGTTCCGTCCGTGAGACGCCCTGCCTCGACGGCGACGAGCACCGCCGCGCCGAGCGCCCAGACCGCTGCCGGACGCGGGTGCTCCCGGATCCGATCGGCGAGTGGTTCGTGATCCACGATGGTCTCGTCGGTCATGTCATTTGGCTCCGTACCCGACGCGCGGGTCGATGAGGACGTACAGGAGGTCCTGCAGCAGATTGATGAGCACCACCACCACGATGAAGACGAACACGAGCGCGGTCACCAGCGGCAGGTCGCCGTTGACCGCGGCCTGGAAGAAGAGCCAGCCGATCCCGTTGATCCCGAAGACGACCTCGACGATCACGGAACCGCCGATGAGCAGGAACGCCTCGTTCGTGATCGTCGGGACGAGCGGGATCATCGAGTTCCGCAGAACGTGCTTCCAGACGAGCGACCGTCGAGACACGCCGTTCGCCGTAGCCGTCTCGACGTAGTTCGAGTTGATCGTCTCCAACACGGCGGTTCTGGCGATCCGCAGCTCGCTTCCCATCGACGCCGATCCGAGCACGACCGCCGCCGGCAACACCTGTTTGGTCGCCGTGAGGAAGCCGATCGGCGAGGTGAGATTCGAGAGGTCAGGCGTTCCGGTGACGGAAGTCTCGACGAGGAATCGGTTCCAGTTGAACCCGATGAGCGCCTCGGACTGTGAGAGGACGGCGAGCAGAATGATCCCGAGCCAGAAGTTGGGCATCCCCCGCCAGACGATCCCGAAGAGGGATGCCGCGTAGTCGCCGTAGGTGTTCGAGTTGAGTCCCGCGTACACGCCGAGCGGGATCCCGACGAAGATCGGAATGAGCACGGCCCAGAACGCGAGCCACATCGTTCGCGGCGCGTAGATGGCGAGGAGGTCAACCACGTCGGTCCCCGGCGCCAGCACCCACGACTGGCCGAGATTGAAGGTGAAAAATTCGATCATGTACTCGACGTAGTGGTCGGTGACCGGCTGCTCGAGCCCGAGCTGTTCGCGGACGCGCATGTACTCCGCGCGCGACTGCTCGGTCGCCGCCTCGCCGACGATCGCGGCCGCCGGATCGAGCGGGCCGAAACGGAAGATCACGAACGTCAACGTCGCCCCGAAAAACAGCACCGGGATGGAGAGCGCGAGACGCTTGAGAAAGTACTGGAGGCGACTCATTTCGAGGCCTCCGGCTGCAAGCCCGTGGACATCGACGACGTCGATGGATCGGTGAGCACCGTAGTACGTCGATCGGATGGGAACCGTCCCATTTATCAGCTTCGGGTCGGCCGCTCCGATCGTTTCACTCCGTCAACTGGTCGTCCGGCCGACCGGTTGCCCGGTCCCGGACTCACCCGTCGGGAAAGAACGGTTCGGGATCGTCGTGGCGGAACGATCCCAGATGCGTTCCGTCGATCCGGAACACGTGTGAGTAGGTGACGCCGGCGTCGAACGCCTCCCGACGACACGCGCCGATCGCCGAGCGGTCAAGCACGGCGGCGATCAGGATCGCCCGCGAAGTCTCCGCATCGAGGAACGTGGTGAGCAGATAGAGGTGGCGGTCGTCGACCGCTCGGTGGACCTCGGTTCGCGTGAACCCGTCCGGCGTGAACCACGCGTCGAACGTGTCCGCGTCGTCCCCGGGAATGACGTACGCGAACCCGTGGTCGTCGGTTCGTCCGCCCTCTGCGGTCACCGGTGCGGCGTCGCCAGCCGGGATCGCAAGCGTCTCCCACCCCTCGCTGGTCAGTTCCTCCGCCATCCGCTTCATCCCGTCGAGCAGCCGTACCCACCCGTCGTCTCCAGTGGCGTCCTCTGACACGGGTGGGGAAACGTGATCCGGGGACAAAAGCGTGCGGACCGACGGCGACGAACGCGCCGTGAACCCGGGATGAGGAACGCCGTGTGCGGCGATCAGAAGCTACTGTCCGGGTGCTCCCACTCCTCGTAGTAGGCTCGCTGGTTTTCGGTCAACGATTCGAGCGAGATGCCGAGCGTCTCGAGTTTCCGTTCGGCGACGGCCCGGTCGAGCCGATCGGGGATCGCGTAGAGCCCCGGCTCGAGATCGGTGTCGTCCGCAAGCATGTCGTAGGCCGCCATGAACATCATCGCGAACGTGGTGTCCATTACCTCCGCGGGGTGACCCTGGCTGTAGGGGCCGGTGAGGTTGACGAGCCGGCCCTCGGCGAGCAGGTTGAGCCGCCGGCCGTCCGCGAGGTGGTATCGGGTCACTCCCTCCTTCGGCGTCGAGACCTCGACCGCGAGGTCCTCGAGGGCGTCGAGATCGATCTCCACGTCGAAATGGCCGGAGTTGGCGAGCGTCGCGCCGTCGGTCATCAGCTCGAAGTGCTCCCGCCGGAGGACCTCGCGGTTCCCCGTCGCCGTGATGAACAGGTCGCCGGCCGCGGCCGCCTCGGCGGTGTCCATCACCCGATGGCCGTCCATGTGTGCCTGTAGCGCCTTTCGCGGGTCGACCTCGGTGACGATCGTCTGTGCGCCCATGCCGCGTGCCTTCCGGGCGATGCCGCGGCCACAGTAGCCGTATCCGCAGACGACGACGTCCTTGCCCGAAAGCAGGGAGTTGGTGGTGATCGTGATGTTGCTCAGCGAGGATTCGCCCGTGCCGTGAACGTTGTCGAAGTAGTGTTTCATCGGCGTGTCGTTCACGCCGTAGACCGGGAACGCGAGCACGTCCTCGGACTCCATCGCCTCCAGACGCGTGATGCCCGCGGTAGTCTGTTCACCCCCGCCGATCACCTGCGCCGCGAGGTCGGGATGGTCGGCGTGACACTTCGAGATCAGCTCACAGCCGTCGTCGAGGATGAAGTCGGGCTCCTCCTCCAACAACTCGTGTTGGGCGGCATCGAACTCCTCGTCGCTCATCCCCTCCCACGCGAACGCCGTGATCCCGTCGCGCGCGTCGAGTTCGTCGACGACCGCTCCGTGCGTGCTCTGTGGCTCGCTCGGCGCGAACAGCACGTCCGCGCCGGCTGCGTGCAGCGTCTCGATGGCGACGCCCGACTTCGTCTCCAGATGTGAGGCGAACGCGACGGTGTATCCCGAAAGCGGCTCTTCCTCGCCGTACTCCTCCTGAAATGACGCCAAGATCGGCGTGTGGTCACGAGCCCAGGTCAGCGGATCGATGGATTCCTCGCGAGACATTAACACGATCATGGACCTCGCGTGAGGACATAAGCGCTCCGTCATCGGTCGTGATCGCGGTCCGACACCGATCGTGATCACGGTCCGACACCGATCGTGATCACGGTCCGACACCGATCGTGATCACGGTCCGAGCACCGTCCGACGGCCCCCGATCGGGACCGCCAACACGATGGGTGACTTTTCGGCTCCGGCGGTAGGCGCCGGCCCGTCGAAAGTTACTTTTTGGCCTGCCACCCGGCCATACGTATGTCCTTCACCGGCGCGGAATATCTGATAAGTGCACTCGAACGTTACGGGGTTACGCGGCTGTTCGGAAATCCGGGAACGACGGAGCTTCCGACCGTCCAGGCGACCGAGGACAGCTCCGTCGAGTACGTGCTCGGCCTGCACGAGGACGTCGCGGTCGGCATGGCCGCCGGGTACGCGACGGCACGACGCTACCATTCACACCACGACGGGACGGTGTCGCCGCTCGGCGTCGCCAACCTCCACGTCGCGCCCGGGCTGGCACACGGGCTGGGGAACCTCATCGGCGCATCGTTTTCCGGATCGCCGGTGCTCGTCACCGCCGGCAACTACGAGACCGACTTCCAACACGAGGAGCCGATCCTCCACGGCGACCTCGAGGTGATGGTCGACCAGTACACGAAATGGAGCGCCGCGGTCCCCTCGGTGGACGCCCTGCCGACGATGCTCCGTCGAGCCGTCAGGCAGGCGCTCACCCCGCCGACGGGCCCCGTCTTTCTCGAACTGCCGCTCGACGTGATGGTGGCGGAGACCGATGCCGACGTCGAACGTCTCGGTCCGATCCCCGACGCGGGCCGAGGCGACCCCGACGCCGTCGCGGCCGCCGCCGACCTCGTTGCCGCGGCCGACGAGCCCGTGATCGTCATCGGCGACGAGGTGGCGCGCTCGGGTCCCGACGCGATCCGGGAGGCGGTCGCCTTCGCCGAGGCGAGCGGCGCTCGCGTCCACGGCGAGTTCATCACGGCGGAGGCGAACTTCCCCACCGACCACGCACAGTGGGCCGGCACGGTGCCCGGCACCGAATCCGGCTTCCTCGAGACGCTCGACGGCGACACGGTGGTCTTCGTCGGCTGCGGGTCGGCGACGACCTCGATCGGCCACGAAAACGAACTGCTCCCCGACGCGACGATCGTTCAGATCGGCCCCGACGGCTGGGAACTCGGGAAGAACTGGCCGGCCGACGCCTCCGTGCTCGGTGATCCCGGCCGCGTGCTCGATGCGCTCACGGCGGCCGTCGAGGATCGACTCCTCGAAACCGAGCGCCAAACCAGACGGGAGCACGCCCGCGATGCGGCAGCACGGGTTCGAGCGGCCGGTCGACCGGCCGATCCGGATCCCGACGATCCACGAGCGTCCAAGGGACAGCTCGGTCGCGCGATGGCGGACGCGGCGTCCGACGCGCTCATCGTCAACGAGGGGGTCACGTCCGGCCGCGCGGTCCAGTGGCACGTCCCGCTCGGCGCCGAGCAGTGGATCGGCAACAAAAGCGGCGGGCTCGGGTACGGGCTTCCCGCGGCGATCGGCGCGGCGATGGCCGAACGCGACCGACCGGATCCGCGGGACGTCGTGGCGTTCATCGGCGACGGCTCCTACTTTTATTACCCGCAGACGATCTATTCGGCGGTCAGACACGACGTCGACGTCACCGTGGTCGTCGCCGACAACCGCAACTACCGGATCCTAAAGGACAACACGCTGCGCGTGCTCGGCGGCACGGAGGACGACCACGAGTTCGTCGCGATGGACTTCGAACCCCCGCTGAACGTGCCGGCTAACGCGGAGAGCTACGGCGCGACCGGCGAGCTCGTCGACGATCCGGCGTCGATCGCCGACGCGATCAGCGAGGCGCGAGCCGACGAGGGACCGACGGTGCTCGACGTGTTGATCCACGACTGAACGCGTCCCTCGGCCTTCGTTTTTCGAGTCGTCAACGGGGGATTCCGTCCCGACGCGTTATATACGATGCCGCGGCCAGCCGTCCCATGTTCGACGCACCTCTGGACGCGACCTATGCGTGGCTGGGCATCGCGCTCGTGAGCGTCGCGACGGCGAGCGTGGCCGCCGCGCTCCCCGCGTCGCCGCCGCCGGACGCGGCCGGCGCCGCCCACACGATCGACTCCGTCGCCGACGGCGACCATCCGGCGACCGCGGAACACGGACTGACCGCCGACCGCGTCCGATTCACCGATCGGACCGTTGCGCTCGGATCGGACGGGGAAGTCGCCCACGCGACGCTCGTGGCGCCCCGCATCACTCCCGTTCCGCCGACCGCCCACCGTGACGCCGACGACCTCCGGCGCGTGCTGAACGGCGCACCTCCGGACCGCGTCTTCGACGATCCCGAGGCGTTCGCCGCCGCCGCGGAGCGTGCACGGGCCGCCGACCACGACTGGCGTGCCGCCCCGAGCCGGCTCACCGTTCGACGGGTCCATCACGATGACGTCCAGGTCACGCTCGTCGGGTAGCTCCGGCGGCGGCACGCCGCTCGTGGCCTCGACGACCACGAAGCAGTCGGGATCACGGGACCGTGCGGCCGTCGATCCGACCGCCGCGCTCGTCGCGCTCGTCGCGGTCGGTGCCGCCCTCGGGATCTACACCGTCGCGCTGGACGACGCGGCACCCGACGACGAGCGCATGCTCGCCGAGACGACGCTCGACCGCGTCGAACGCGAGGCTGCCGTCGGCGGCGTCGTTCGCCCCGACCGCCTCGACGCACCGACGGGTGATCCGCACGCCGGCGTCGCCGTCGAGCTCCGGACGCACGCGGAGACGTGGCGCGTCCGATCCGGCGACGATCCCCCGACGATTCAGGGCGGGCCGACCGATCCGACGGATGCCGTCGCGGAGCGGACCGTGACCGTTCGCACGGCCCCGGGGGAGAACGTCCGCGGGACGCTTCGCGTGGTAGTGCGGCGATGACGAGCACCGTGCTCGACGTGTCCATCATGCTCCTCTGTGTCTCCGCGGGCGTCGTCGCGCTCGGCGGCGTCGGCGACGACCCCACGGCGACGCCGAACGCCGGGACGGTCGCCGATCGACTGACTACGGAGACGGCGACGGTCGAATACGGCTCCGATGGGGATTCGCTCACGCCGGTTGACGCCGTTCCGGACGGAAAGGGCGGAACGGTCCATGCGACCCTCGCGGAGCTGCTGTGGCTGGCGGCGTTCGGCGAGACGGACCGACCTGCCGATCACGAGACGTTCCACGCGTCGGTCATCGAGACCGTGGCCGATCACCTCGGGCCGCGGGTTCGTGTCGATCTCCGTTTCTCCTCTGCGGATCGAGGGATCGACCTCGTTCCGGGTGCGGACGACGCTCGGCACGCGAGCGACGAGACGCGCGGCGCTGACCCGATCGTCGTCGGCGATCCCCCGCCGCGAAGCGCGGACGTCGCCACGGCTGTCGTCTCGCTGCCCGCGCCGAACGTGGCCGACGACCGAGCGGACGGCTCGCGACTGATCGTGCGGACGTGGTGAGATGTTCGGCGACACTTCTCCGTACGTCATGACGACCCGTCATGTCAAAGGACGTTTGGACGAAGCGGATCGGTACGCGAACGAAACGGAGCGGCCGGTGAGAGCGGGACGGTTCATCGCCGATCGCCGAGGTCGGATCCCGTTCGCGCTGATCGGCGTGTTGCTGCTCGTCATGAGCAGCGCGTACGCGCTTGGCGTTGCCGAACAGGGTCTCGTCGCCGAGGATCGAGACGTCGAGCGAGCCGTCGAACGAGTCGACGCCGACGCGACGACGGCGCTGAAGACCGCGGCGCGCGAGGCGGCCCACGACGCCGCGGCCGAGCCGGTGACTCACCCCCCGACGACCGCGGCCGACGGATCGGCCGCCGGGGACGCGGTCAGACCCGATTCTGCGTTCGAGGACGCGTTCCGGATCCGGCTCGCGATCGCGGCCGCGGACGCGCTGTCGGCCGTCGAAACCGAGGTCGGTGACGTCTCCGCGTCGGCGTCCGTTCCGGCGGTCGAGGGCTCCGCCGACGACCTCGAGAGCGCACGCGAACGCGTCACGGTCGAACCCGTCGCCAACGGGACGGCGACCCGCGTGACGTTCACGGAGGTTCGAACGGTCGCGACGCGCGACGAGCGGGTCGTCGCCGAGCGAACTGAGAACCGAACGGTCGTCGTCGCCGTCCCGACGCTTGGGGCACACGAGCGGACGGAACGGTTCGAACGACGGCTCAACGCCGGCCCCGTCGAGGGGCCGGGGCTCGGACGCCAGCTCACCGCGAGCCTCTACCCGATGACGTGGGCCCGCGGCTACGCGCAGTACGCCGGCGCACCAGTCCAAAACGTCCTGGCGAACCGCCACGTCGAGCTCTCGACGAACGCCGGGATCGTCCGTACTCAGCGTGACGTCTTCGGCGCCGCGGACCCGTCCGCCCGCGGCGGGGTCGCTCGGGCAACCGCCGAGACCGGCGTGACGGACCTGCTCGCGCCGACCGACCTCGACGAGGAGGAGTGGGCGGAGACGGTGCTCGACGCTCCCACGGCCGTTGACGATGACGGATCCCCGCTCCCCGGCACGAGCACCGATTCCGTCCCGGAGGGCGCCGAACACGTCGACGAGGAGACGTCGGTCGCGGTCGCTCACGCCGCCGACGTCGGCATCGTCGAGACCCGCGAGGAGGTCGGTCGGATCGCTCGTGACGCCCACCGCGTCGAGGCGACCGTCGAGACCTCGACGAGACGGATCGAACGCGGCGGTCGTCCCTCGCCGCCCTCGCCCGGCAGCGAGTGGCGTCGGGTCGACCGACGGTCCTCCTCGTCGTTCTCGGTGAGCGGGGACGGGGTTCCGTCGGGAGTCCCCTCCGGAACGGTCCGCCCGGGGCGGCCGGTGGCGCTCGGGGAGGCGACGCGCGAGGTCACCGTCGACCGCCGCGCGAGCGCCGACTGGGAGCGAGAGGTCGAGCAGACCGACGAGGACGGCAACGTCACCGTCGTCACCCAACGAACCACGACGCGGGATCGGACGACGGACGAATATCGGGTTCAGGTATCGGTCACCGGACGATACGCCCCCACGGGTCCCGCCCCCGACCTCCGGACGGCGACGTTCGGTACGGGAGGGGCGACCGCGGATCCGGATCTCGCCGATACACCGGCCGCCGCACGCGAGGACCTCGACGTCGCAAGCGAGGGGAGCGTCGATCGGATCGCCCGACGGGCGGTACGCGGCGGTGAGGTCTCGCGCTCGACGACGGTGGTCGGCGAACGTGCCGACGACCTCGAGGATCGGCTCATCGCCGACCTCGCCGACGTACACGAGGAGGTACACGGGATCGAAACGGAAACACGAATGGGTGACGTTGCGGCCGGCGATGCCGACCCGTACGGCGATCTCGCGGGCGAGCTTCGGCGGCAACGCACGGATCTCGTCGATCCGCCGAGACGGTACGACGGCTCGCCGGACCGAGCGCGCATCTCCGCACGGCTCGTCTATCTCGACGTGGTCATCGAGGAGCTCGAATCAGCGTCGGCCGACGGGAGCGCCGCCACCGACGACCTGTTCGAGCGCGTTGAGGACGCCCTCGGCGGACCGTCGCTCGGCGACGTCATCGCCTCACGGGAGCAGGCACGGGAGGCAGAGCCCCACGCCGTCGGTGCGGACGGCCCCGGCGGCGAGGTTCGATTCGTCCCCGATGGCTCCCCCGGCTACCTTCCGCGGGCGGCGCTCGACGGCGCACGCGTCGAGGCGGTCGACGGCACCTCGACGCGTCCGCTCGCGACGCGCAACCTGAACTACGTCACCGTCCCCTACGACGACGTTTCGGGGGACATCGTCGACCGCATCCTCGGAACGGAGGAGACCGTTGCCCCCGACGTTGCGGGTCGAGCGCTGCTCACGGCCGACGCGGCGCTGGAGGCGGCGGGCGGTCCGGACGCTGACCCGGACCTGCGGGCCGACCGTGACGTGCTCGAACACCGACTCGACCGCTCGCTGTCCGCGGTGGACCGCCGGCTCGTCGACGTCGCCGCCGACCGAACGGACCTCTCCGACGAGCAGCGCCGGAACGCCGTCGCGGTTGTCACGGGGGCGTACGATTCGACCGGCGAGCGGGGCGTCGCGGTCGGAAACGGAAGCTACGCCGACCGCGTCGCGTCCGAGATGGCCGCCCGCGACGACCTCTCACGGAGCGACGAACTCGCGCTCGCTGCCTCGCTTCGGGTGGCCACCCGATCGGCGGCGGGACGGGACGCCGTCCGGGTTCCCGCCCGGTTCGTCGACGACACGACGGATCCTGCACGCGAACACCTCCGTGATCGACTCGAGGACGTCGCCGAGGACGGGACGGAGCGTGCCGTCGAGGAGGCGGCCGATCGCTGGGCCCCCGCTCCGGTCCGAAGCGTCGGCGCCGGTCTCCCGGTCGCCCCCGTCCCCGGTTACTGGGTCGCGACGATGAATGCATGGCGCGTCGAGGTCCGCGGGGAGTATCCCGGATTCACGCTCCACGCCGACGTCGGCCCGCCGGGGGAGACGTTCGAGTACGTCCGGACGGCGGGCGACGTCACCGTCGACGCCGGCGGCAACGAGATCACGCTGGGCGAGACCGAACCCGTCCGGTTCGAGACGGGGACGGTCGTGGTCGTCGCGGTGCCCGCGGGACCGCCCGGAGTCGGGGACGTCGACGGCACACGCGATGAGACGTCCGACGGGTGGCCCTGTCCGGGCGTGCCGAGCGGTGCCGACGGACGTGACGGTTCGACCGGAACGGATCCCGAACCGGCCGCCGACTCGGACGGCTGTTCGTTCGAGCCGTGATCGAGGTGTCCGGGTTCGAGCCGTGATCGAGGTGTCCAGGTTTGAGCCGTGATCGAGGTGTCCGGGTTCGAGCCGTGGCCGAACCCCATCCCGCGAACTTTCGCCCCCGATCGGCGGCCGAGTCGATCGGTGCCGTTTTGCGGCAAGCGACCCGATCGAGTATCCATGTTCCACGAAGTCGTTTCCGACGTCTCGACGGACGATGGCGGGTCGGCGGTCGATGCGGCAGCGCTGTTATCCGCGTTCGAGGCCGTTCTCGCGGAAGCGGTCGAGGAGGCGAGCGTCGAGCGCGTCGTCGAGACGACGCCGCTCGATCGGGAGCACGTCGTGTCGGTCGCGGCCGGCGACGCCGCGGACCTGACGATCGAGGAGGGAGCGGCGGTGCTCGCGACGACCCGTGAGATGGATGCCGACGCCGTCGTGTTCGAGCTTCGCGACCACCTGCTCATGGGGATGACGATCGCGGTGCTCGACGTCGACACCATCGCCGGCGCCATCGACGCCGACCTCACCGGGCAGGAGGTACAGCAGGCGTTGGAGGGACGCGCCGCGATGACGCTCGCCCAGCTCGCCGAAGTGATGGCGGTGATCGAGGGGCGGAAACGATGAGGGTCGTCATCGTCGGCTGCGGGTACGTCGGTTTGGCGCTCGCTCGCCAACTCGCCGAGCGTGGCCACGAGGCCATCGGGGTCAGACGATCCGACGAGGGGCTCGACGCGATCGCATCGGTCGATTCCGCGGGCGACGGGGTCGTCCGTGCCGTCCGCGCGAATGTGACCGACCTGGACTCGCTGTCCGCGCTGCCTGACGCCGACGCGGTCGTCTTCGCGGCCAGCTCCGGCGGCCGTGGTCCGGCCGCGGCACGCGAGGTGTACGTCGAGGGACTCGGGAACGTCGTCGCGACGTACGGCTCACGGGAGTCGCCGCCGGATCGGCTCGTCTACACGTCGTCGACCGGCGTCTACGGCGATCACGGCGGCGCGTGGGTCGACGAGTCGACGCCGATCCGGCCGACGACCGAGAAGACGCGGGTGCTCGCCGAGGCCGAACGGGTCGCGCTCGAGGAGACGAACGCCGTCGGCATCGACGGAACGGTTGCACGCTTCGCCGGCCTGTACGGTCCGGACCGCTATCGGCTCCGGCGCTACCTCGACGGTCCGGTGACCGCCGGCTACTTAAACATGCTCCACCGCGACGATGCGGCCGGCGCGATCGGGTTCCTGCTGGAGCGGGACGTCGCTCGCGGTGACCCCGTGCTCGTCGTCGACGACGAGCCGGCCGAGAAGCACGCGTTCGCCGACTGGCTCGCCGACGAGTGCGGCGTCTCCCGTCCGACGAAGCGAACGAAGGCGGAGCGGATCGCCGAGGGTGATCTCTCGGATGCGGCGGAACGGCGGATTCGAACGAGCAAGCGGTGCTCGAACGCTCGTCTTCGTGAGCTGGGCTACGAGTTCGCGTACCCCACCTATCGCGAGGGCTACCGCGCCGCGATCGACGAGTTCCGTGCGGATGGGCCCCGATCCTGACGGCCTTCGTCCGGAACGGAGCCGCCCGCGCCGCGATTCGTGTCGTTCCTGAAAGGTCGGAAATGCCACGAAGGTTCTTGTGCCGCCGGCGAGTTCGGGGCGTGTATGTGGGTGCAAGCGGCGGTCGGCGACGCGCTCGTCGAAGCCGAGGCGTTCGTTCGCGCGAACCCGGAGTTGACCGTTGCCGGCGTGGTCGCGGCGCTGGTGGTTCTCGCGAGTACGTACGCGTTCGTCCGGCTTCGACGCGTCCCCGGCGTCCGGTTCAGGCGCCTGCTCGCCGACCAGGATGAGGTCGTCGTGTTGATGCACCCGAATCCGGACCCCGACGCGATGGCTGCGGCCATCGGCGTCGTCGCGCTGGCGGAGCAGGTCGACGTGGACGCAACCATCCAGTTTCCCGGACAGATCCGCCATCAGGAGAACCGTGCGTTCCGAACCGTTCTCGACCTCGAACTCGATCAGATCGATCACGTAACCGACATCGCCACGGAGTGCGTCGTACTCGTCGATCATAACGAGCCGCGGGGATTCGCGGGCGCAGACGGCGTGTTGCCGACCGCGGTCGTGGACCACCACCCCGGTGACGGAACGGGCGAGGCGTTCACCGACGTGCGGACGGACTACGGTTCGACGGCCTCGATCGTGGCGGAATACTTCAAGGAGAACGACGCCGTCCCGGTGCCGCCTGACAAACACGCGAGCGAGACCGACGGCGACTTCGCGCTACCGACCCGAACGGCGACGGGGTTGTTGTACGGCATCCTGGCGGACACCAAACACCTCACCGTCGGCGCCGCCGAACCCGACTTCGCGGCTGCCGGCTACGTCTACCGTGGCGTCGATCAGGATCAACTCGACCGGATCGCAAACCCGTCGGTCGACGCGGAGGTGTTGGAGGTGAAAGCACGGGCGATCGCCGGCCGACAGATCGAGGGATCGTTCGCGGTGGCGGACGTCGGCGGCGTGAACAACGTCGACGCGATCCCGCAGGCAGCCGACGAGCTCATCCAACTGGAGGGGGTCAGCGCCGTGGTGGTGCTCGGCGAACGCGACGGGACGATCCATCTGTCGGGTCGATCCCGGGACGACCGCGTCCACATGGGGAACGCTCTGGCGGGCGTCCTGGACGGGATCGACAACGGCGACGGCGGTGGCCATGCCCGCATGGGTGGCGGGACGATCCATCCCGAGACCGACCCGACCGGCGAGAGGGAGCCGGAGACGATCGATCGTGACGCGCTCTGTGACGGACTCTTCCGGGCGATGGCCGGCGACGTGTGAGCGTCGAGACGCGAACCGGCCGGTCAACGTGCTCGCCCGTCCCCTCAACGTTTAACTGCTCGCTCCCGAATCGACCTTCATGACTCTCGACGTTCCCGACGCGCCGCGGTGGCGTGCGCTCGCCGGCGTCGGCATCGGATACGGTCTCGCCTGTGCGCTGATATTCGTCGCGTTCTTTCTGGTCCCGTATCTGATCGTCACGTTGCTTTGACCTCCTCCCACGGCTGAAGCCGTGGGATTCCCCGATGGGGATATTAGGGCTGCGCGTTTCCTCGGCGGCTCAAATACGCTTTCGCGTGGCCAGCCTCACAGGTCACCGCTCGATTATTACCACGAGCGTGCTTTCCAGCGCGTGTAGCTCGGTCAAACGAGCCTTCCCACCTGCACGTGGCAGGCATCCACGAAGTGGATGGCACGTTCTTCAGCGTGCTGGGCCGCACGGTTCGCGTCACCCATAGTGTTACGCCGTGCATGGTTCACCATCTCGTTGACTGATGTTTTCAGCCGCGTTCAAATCCGCGTGTCGAATGTACCCACAGTGCAGGCACTCGAACCGACTCCCGTCACGACCCACGAGTTCACCACACTGACTACATTTTTGACTCGTGTTTTCAGGGTCAACTTTCTCGACGCGAATCCCTTCTTTTTCGGCTTTGTACGTGATGAATTGCTGGAGTTCGTAGAACGGCCACGAGTGAACGCCGTTCCACTCGCTGCCTTCTCGAATATTTTCGAGGTCTTCGAGTTTGATGACGGGATTCTCAAACTGACTGGCGTATTCGACAAGTCGCTTTGAGAGGGTGTGATTAGCCTCTTGGATGCGGCGGTACTCCTTGTTACCAACGTGGTTACGTGCGCGAAGCGCACCCGCTTCCTGTAGCGAATCACGAAGGGAACGGTAGTACCGCCTGACAAACTTGTACTCCTTGCCACTCACAAGGAACGACCCAGCACTCGCATCGTCTGGCGTTGCAGCAAGGATGTAGTTGTGCCCAACGTCAACGCCAATCGGTGTTTCCTCGCCTGCTTTTTCCTCGTCGTATTCGACAGTGAACGAGCAATGCCAATCGTCGCCTTCTCGCCACACACTGAGTTTCGTCTTCTCAGCGTCACCATCGAGCAAGGCTTGAACGGGTTCTTCGATGCTGTTGTGGACGTGAATTGGCGTGTACCACCAATCACTGATACAGGGGAATCCAATGATGACGGAACCGTTGTCTGTCGTGTGGATTTCCCAGTTTTGATTGTTGACTTCGATGGGTTGCTCACCAGTGTACTCGATAGGTTCATCGTCGTAGTCGCTTTTCGCGCTACGAATCGCTTGGTTTTGGAGTGCTGAGTAAAGCGGGTTGTCGATGTCGCCAGTCGTCACGGACGAGGAGAGCGAGCCGCTTTCCCAACCGTCCACAAGCCATTGCTTACACTCACGGAGGATGTGCGTGACACGTTGCCACTCTCGACGGCGAGAGCGGCTGGGATTGCGGAACGTTGTTTCTACGCTCACCTCGACCATTAC
>LFFM01000802.1_pt1 | contig 22231 bp, 12 predicted proteins | sample 643131 | NCBI WGS metagenome assembly LFFM01 (sample SAMN03777445, study PRJNA286221) | soda lake metagenome | biome: soda lake; feature: Kulunda steppe; material: water; isolation source: sample Tc-Br brine of Tanatar trona crystallizer | place: Russia: Kulunda steppe | collected 2011-07
ACCGCGAAGTGGGCGTCCTCGTCTTCGTCGTTGTGAACGCGGGGGGTTGTCACCCGAGCGACGGCGTCCGGAATCTCCGACTCGATGAGCTCCTCGATCTCGGCCGGCTGAATACTCATGCCCGCCTTTCGGTCCCGACTCGTCAAAAAGTGACCGAATGGGGTCAACCGCACCACTCCTCTCGCACTGGCGACAAGTCTTTATTCCAGTCCAATACACATGGCTCGTATGGAGGCCGATCGCGCCGACGGAGTCCTCTCAGTCGGTGGCAGCCCTGTCGTTGCCGCGCTCGATGGATCGACGACGCTTGCAATCGCGGGTATCAGTGCATTCCTGTTGCTCGCCGCTGCGGCTGGAGGATTGTTCGTGTTCCGTCGGCAGGAGGGCGACGAGGCGATAAACGGTGAACAGAGGGGATCGACTGGTGACAATACTGGTGAGTCGGATAGTCGCGAGCTTAGTACTGCGTCGGATGCTCACTCTCCGAATGGAGAGAACGACGGACCAGCCGATACGGCGGCCGGAAACGCCGCTGCAATGTCAACGGCGTCGTTCGACGAACAGATCGGTACGCGTACGCTCGACAGGCTTGAGCCGATCGCGGGAACCGCCGTTCGGGACACAAGAGATCGCCTTCCGCGCGGTCACGATGCGTCGCCGGCGATGCTCGATCGGATCGAACGCGAGCTGCGGACCGGTGTCAAAGACGCAATCGGTGAGGGGAGATTCGATCCCAGCGTCACCTCTCCACTCGGTGGCGTCTACGATGTGGTTAACCTCCCGGGACAGTACCGGGAGCTGGTGCTGCCCTCTTCCGGTGAGACCGTTCACGTCGCAGAGTTCGAACGTGTTGCACGCGAGGCGCTCGATCAGCAACACCTCCGCGATGCCGTCCGGACCGTGGCCGCGATCCACGAACACTGTCGAGACGTCGAGTCGTATATTCGTCGCCACGAAGAGCCGTATCTTACCGATCGCGCGGATATCGAGAAGACGCTCTCGGACACTGGTGAGATAGTCGGCCGGTTCGACGGGCCGCTCGGCGAGCGCCTCACTGACCTCGTCGTCGACGGTCGTCACGAGACGCTGGACGGCGTCGTCGACATCGAACGCCGTCTCGACGCGGCAGACCTGTCGCTCCACCGTTGCGCGTTTGACGATGCGATGCGGACACTTCACGATGCGCGTGACGCGGCCGACGACCTACTGATGGTTGTCGACTTCCTCGGTGGCGTCACCGGAACGATCGATCACGGAAGCGGACGGGTTACTGTTCCCGATGACGTTCCAATCGATGTCGTGGAAGAACTTGTCCCTCTCTTTGGGCGACAGTACGACATCGATATCGAAATTGACAATCAAGAGTTGATCGTCACCGATGGCGGAGCGGCTCGGACGCCTCACGAGACGGACAGGTCGGGTCCCTCTACCGATGAGCGACTCGACGAGACGCTGTCGACGAGAGAGATCGATCGGCCCACACAACACTCATCGGCCGAGACGCAGTCGTCTCACGAGCAGTTCACGCCCGACGCCGTCGCCGACGAGATCCTGTTCATCCTCCGGGAGTTCGACCCACAGGGAGACGGTGATGTCGTCGAGTGTCAGACCGAGCGGCTCCCCGACGCCGTCGCTCGCCCAGCGGTGCTCGAACCCCTCACAACGTTCTGTCGCCGACAGACGGATCTCGTCGAGACGGTAACTCTGCAAGCGGGGGCTCCGCCTGGATTTCTTGAGATCGAGTTCCGAGAGGGGACGAGTGTGTCTTCGGGTCTCAACGCGCTTCGGGACCGATTCGTCGAGCGTCACGGCTCGTAGGCGTCTATTACCACGACGTTGCCAACCATGTTACAGTCAATCTCATCAGCGCCGCGCTTCGTACGGCTCGCGGCGCTGTTCGAGTACGCAATGTTTTATGTGGCTCCGTCACTCCGATACCGTATCCAAACATGACCGATATCTGTAAGATATGTATGCAGCGCTCGAACCGGTGGGAGGGGGAGACGCTGATCGAACACCTTGCCCGTTCCCACGGCGATGAGCCCGCCTCAGTTGAGCAGGTGTATCCGGATCTCAAAGAGGATGCCCTCTCCGGACCCGTACCCGAAAGCGAGGCGGCGTCTGAGTCGGACACAGCATCGAATGACGCAGGTCGAGCACGGACAGCAACATCAGCGTCGCTGTCGACATCGGACAGCGCGTCCGACGAGTCGTTCAGCGACGATCTGATGGACGACGCCTACGGAAAGAAATGGTTCGTTATCGGTGTCGGTGGAGCGGGGAACAACATTCTCGATGCAATCCTTCTCCGCCGACAGACGTTGGAAGAAAACAACGAACGACGCGCCCGGATCTGGCAGGGTGGACTGGCCGGATACGGTCTGTTGAACACGAACGTCAGCGAACTCGAACAGACGTACTACGCTCAAGAGGAGAAGGGGTACAGCCGAAACGATCTGCTCCCGAACTGCATCATTGGATTCGGGAAGCACGACTATGCAGGTGCGGGATACCGCTGGGATCTCGGACGTGACCTTATCAGTGCAGACTTCGCTGACGGAGCGGACCCGTTCACGGAGCGATGGGATCTCAAACAAGAACAGATCCAGGGATCACAGGCCGTAATGTTCGTCCACAGCGTCACGAAAGGGACAGGCTGCGGGGCGACGCCGGTGCTCGCTGAAAAGATCCGCGAGACGGTTCTCGACGACGACTTCATCGTCTCAAAACCCCTGTTCAGCAGTATCGTTATTCCGTCTGAAGGGACCGAGTACTCTGAGTTCGGCGGTCGGGCGAAAGTGAACGGCGTCGTCGGGCTGGCTCGGGCCTCCCGCACGGTCGACGCGATCATCCCTTTCGACAACAACCGGCTCGAGGACGTGGGTGCAGATATCAGACCGCGGATCGATCGGCTCGCGGAGTATAACCCGCCGCAGTACGTCGAGGTCAACAAGCCGCTCGCTGCCTATCTCGAAGCGTTCACCATGTCGTCAGTACCGCAGTTTCTCGATCGTGACGCGACGATGTCGATCAAAGGGGACGTCTTCGACCCCGCAGACAGCTTCCGGCCGGTTCAAGACAAGTATCGGCGGGATCCCGACCGGGATTTCACCCCCGCGGTGGTCCTCGCGCCGGTACTGGGCCGCTCGCGGGCCAACACGTTCGACGAGTCGAAGCTGGAGCTGCTCGTTCGAAACGCGCTGTTCCAGAACAAGCTCGCCGAGTTCGATCCGACAACCGCGTGGGGCGGGACGTTCCTCGTCTACGGGCCCGAAGAGAAGATGCAGGAGATCTCGACGCTAATCGGCGACGGGACGATGGCGGAGATCATCGGCGGTGAGCAGTTCCTCGACGCCGGTCGGTCAACGGGAATCGAATCCGTCGATATCCATCTCAAACAGCTTGTAACGCCGTATCTCGACGACGTGTATCTGTGGGGGACGCTGTGGAACCCAGAGATGCCGTCTATCGAAGCGATGTACGACCACGCGCTAACGCTCAAACAGGAGGGGAACACCGAGCAGGCCGAGAACGTCCGCGAGGTGTGGGACGATGTCGAAGCGCTGTTCTCGTGTCTCGGTCGAGAGAATATGGGATAACGGGTACTCGTCCCACCGTCAACTGGATGGACCGGGTGACCGCTCAGCGCTGTTTCCGCCAGCCGAGATCGGCGACGGCACACTCCTCACTCGTCGTCGGTGTCGGTCCGGCTTCCGCGCTTCTCTTCGATCACCGACGTCGTCTTCGCGTGAACTCGCTTTCCGGTTTCAACGCTCTTTTTCGCGGTGGCGTTCGTCGCGAGCCAGGTTGAGTTCAGCGAATCGAACGTGTAAAACCCGGCGAGGAGCGTCCCAACGAACAGAAACAAGACGATATCGATCTCTGTCTCTCCTCTCGGAACGGTGATCGACCGCTCGATTCCCAGGAGACTCAACCCGAAGGTTGCGTTCCCTCCGACGAGAAAACCGCCGTTGATGAGAACCCGTCGTTTGAGTTTCGGGAGCAAGAACAGCAGACCGATCGCCGAGAGTAGCGACGTGACCGAGTCGAAGATCCGTTCCGCCGTTTCTGGGCCGAACACCGCACCGACTACTCTCCGAAAGAGTGTTCGACCGGCCGCACGAACCGAGATAATAAGCAGGCTTAACAGGCCGAACAAGACGGTTGCCGGCACTATCGTCTCCGCGCTTGGGACGCTGATCCCAATCGCGTCGGCAACCGCAAGAAAGGTCCCGACAATTAGTAAATACGCTGTTCCAGCGACCGCGTATCGCTTGCGACCGTCACCAGTCAGCAGCAACACGACGACTGTGACGACCAACCCCGCTGCGAGGCCGATGGCGGGAACCCCTGAGAGGAGCCATAGCAGAATGAACGTGGCAGCGACCCCTGAAGCGACGGCGTTTCGTACGGCACGAGATATCTCGATCATCCACGTGACCACCTCTCCGCTCCACTCGCCTCCCGAGATGCGTTCCGAACCACTCGTGGCATAACATTGGGATATTAGCTCATAAATGTAAACCTACCGCTAAATACGGTGTTGTACATCGACTCAGTCACACGGTCTCGAATGATGCTGTACTGAACAGTGCCAACAACACACATATTTTTAATGTGTTATCTACAAATGGCAGTCGAGATGACCAATGAGTTCCTCGAGGGATAAGACAACGCTAATCAAAGGAGTTCTCGCAGGAGTGGTGGTAACGAAGATCTTATATCTTATTCCGGGGGTCAACTTGTTCGGGCCGATACTCGGCGGAGCGACCACCGCGTTCATCATCAATCGAGGACCGTGGGGCGGGTTGAAGTCGGGGTTTATTAAGGGGATCGCGATGACACTGCCGGCGATCATACTGGCGGTGTTCTTTGCGCCGATGCTCGCCGAGATCCCGCTGATCGGCGGTCTACTCGCGGGGAGTGTGGTTATCGTCGTCGCAATCGTCGTCTTACACTCGGTCACTCTCGGCATGGCCGGTGGATTCGTCAGCGGGTTTATCGCCCAGAAAGTGCGATCGTCGTCACCCGTCGAGACGACGGCCAAGACGACTGCAACCGCTGCGAATACCGCGGCAAAAACGACTGCGGCGGCGTCGAACACGGTCGACAGCGCGAAAGACACGTACTCACAACACCGCGACGTCGAGCAGGGCGAAGCCTCAGAGAATGACGCTGCTTCACACCGCGATGGGAACGCTGACCAACCCGCCGAGACGGCCGCAAGCGACACCACCGGTGCAGCCGATTCCGAGAGGGAAAGCGCTCAGAACGCCGGCTCTGGCCCGTCAAGTAGCTCGGGCACCCAGTCGGGAGCGACGGCGCAAAGCGGGGCGAATCGCGGTGAAACTGTATCACCAGGTTCGGAGAGAGATGCCGCAAGACAGAGCGAATCGGACCAGACCGCCCAGAGCGCCCCGTGTGTGAGCTGTGGTTCGCTGGTGCCCCTCGACGCGCGATTCTGCCCGGAGTGTGGCGCCGAATCTCCACTCAGTGACGCCGCGTCGGCGAAGACGACGAACGCTCGCGACGGACGGGGCGCATCGAGGACATCATCCTTCGCGCGGGACCATCACGGGTCGCAATCTGATGGTCGAACTCACGTTGACCACTCCATCGCCGAGGCGGCTGACACGGTCGCCAGACGAGAGCAGCCGAGTTCGGATGCCGCAGAGCGACTCTGTCGAGTCCTCTCTGATCCCGGGGCGGACCAGACCAGCATTGAATCCGCTCTCCGTGACGCCATCGAGCGCTTAGAGGGAGACGCTGCGCTCGCCGAGGCCGTCTCCGGGTTCGATGACTCACCGACGACTCGTCAGTTGGAGTCGGCCCGGAGTCGCGTCTCTCGAAGCAACAGTAGCGCTGTTGCTGGACTGCTGTCGGTATTTGATAAGACGATCCAACTGGCCGACGAACGCGACCGGTCTGAATCGGAGCGCGACCGACACCGTGAGGCGGTCGAGCGACTCTGTCGGGCGGTCGACGCCGATGGTTCCCTCAATCTCGGCTCCGGAGATATGGCCGAGCGAGCGTCCGCGCTCGCCGACGCGGTCGAACGGGGCGACGTCGTGATCGAATCTTCGGGTTCTTCGCTCGAACAGGTCGTCGACGAGCTTCGAGCAGCGGTTCGCCCGCAGTCGCCACAGACGAGACGACTGCTCGATGCGCTCGAAACCGGCGATGAGATGACGGTGGTGGAAGAGCTCCGGACAACCGTCGAGCGTTTCGACGAACTCGAAGAAGTACAGGCTGCACTCACCGATATCGAGACGTACGACGTCCGTCGCCGGATCAATTCGCTGGAAGAAGAGCTTCAGCGTGCCGATGGGAGCGTGTACCGGCACCTCGCTGATCGGGTCCGGGAGCTAGAGGCGATGCTGGAAGCGGACGGTGTCGATGATATACAGCTGTACGCCATCTACCAGGAATGCACGTTCTACGATCGGACGCTTATCCCGCGCCTCTCCCGGTCATCGGACGCCTCAGAGGCTGTCGATATCGACCGGCGCGCGCGCGATATCGAATCGCGAATTGCAGCGATCAACGACGACTACGTCTCCGTTCGTGCTGATCATAATCATACGATTCCGAATCACTTTCTTGGGCTCGCTGACACGCTCGCCGAGCGCGCCCGCCGGACGAGCGACAGACAGCCGCAGCAGGCGGCTGGCCAGTTGGCGGCGGCGGACGATGTTCTCGATCATGTCGAAGAGCTGTACCAGCGCAACGAGTACAGCGTGATGCTCCGTCGGCTTCGCGGGTGACATCGACCGTCGCTTCGGAGGGATGTCTATCGCTGATTCTTTGGCCGCCTCTCGTCCCGCTTCCACTCCCCTCACCATCTCTACCTGACCGTTTTGTACCGAAAAACGAGCGCGTGTCTGTTCGCATATTGGTACGTCCAACATCTTTATAATGCAATGTTCGAGTAATATCTGTAGTAGAGATATGTACTATTCGACAAGTATTTTCAACAACACGGATACGGAGGAACCAACAGCGAAATGACGTACCTGTTCATCGGTGCGGGACAGGCAGGAAGCGCGATCGTCGACGCGATTTTTGATTACACGGACGATTCGATGCTTGGACTGTTCGAATCGACCGATATTTCGACGCTAGGCCGACCCCTAGTGTTCAATTCGACGATGCGTGACTTACAGAACCTCTCAAACGTCTCTGAGGAGGATCAGTACGGAGTCGCACAACAGCACGGACTCGTCCAGGGAACAGAACCCGGGTTCGAGGAGATGGTGACTGGCGGATTCGGCCGCAACCCGGTCGACGCCGACGAGGTAATGGCCGATCACGCAGGTGAGCTGCAGACGGTGCTTGAGACGAAGTTCGGTCAGCGTCCCGCCACCTCCGCTGATGAAGAAGACGAGGCGGTGCCGCCCGCCGCCACCGACGCCATCCAATTCGCGTTCCTCTTCGTTGGACTCGGCGGCGGAACGGGCTGTGGAATCAGCCCGCACATTGCTCGGGGGATCAAGGAGTTCACGGACGATCGGACGAAGGTTGTCGCCGTGACCGTGCTGCCGAACACGCGCGGTGGCGTCGAGGACGACGAGGAAGGCGAGGTTAGCGCCGGCCGACAGGCGTGGAATGCGCGGTACGGGTTGGATCGACTCGAAGCGGAGGTCGACGGGATAGTCCTCGTCGATAACCAACGGATCTCGTACCTCGACTCGGCCGGCGGCGACTTCGGCGAGTACAACGAGTACATCGCTGCCGCGTTCCACGATATCGTCGTCGGACCGATGTTGAGCAACGTCGACGAAAGCGAGCTTGACGGCATCGACACGCCCGACATCGATGTCCGCGACATCGTCACCTCCCTATCGTTCGGTGTCGCCGGCGAGGAGTCACGGCCGGGGTATGCAGCCATCGGCCGGTCGGTGACAATGACCCGTTCACTCTCCGGATACCTGCTGCCGTACATCGGTCGGCGAGATATTGACAGCGCGGCGCTCGCACGGCTTTCGGCGTCGAAGCAGTCCCTCTCGAAGGCGGATCCGAACGACGCACAAAAGGCGATCGCGTTGGTTCGCGCCCCGAGCGCGAACCTCGGTCCAGGCGCGTACAACGTCGAAACCGGGACAATAAAAGAGTATCTTGAGCGGAGTTGTCGGCTCAACGAGGTCAACATGGGCGTCGCGCTCAGCGGCCGTAATCTCGCGTCGGTCGTGACGCTGCTCACGTACCGCCGAGAGGATCTTGGCCGGCTCGACGAGATCGACGCGGCCGCCGACGCCTACGAGCAGGAGACGGAGGAGCTGTTCGCATGAATAGGCGACGGCCGAGCCGAACCGCCGGAAGTGTGGTGACCGCCGGAGTCGCGATTCTCGGCGTCGCACTCATCGGATTCGTCGGCGTCGTCATCGGTGACGGAGGCGCATCGATCGAGTCGGCCGTCGCAGCGACGCAGTCGACGCTGGCGGCCAACGCCCTCACAGAAGAGGTAGTGTCGCTGGCGGTCGGTGGCGTGCTGCTCGGCCTCGGGATCGGTGTCGTCGTGGCTAGCAGCGCGACGTACTGGTACCAGAATAAACAGATCGGAGGGCGACTCGAATGAACGGAACAGTCCGCCTCTGTGCGATCGTCTCGCTGCTCGTCGTCGTTGGACTCGGCGTTGCCGCGACTGGCGGGGCGACCGCCACCGGAGCCGCGGAGTACTGCGACGAGGTCGATGCGAACGACAGCGTCGTCTTCGGCGGCGTCGGTGCCGACGCAACGAGCTACCACAGCGACGATCGCACCGTCTATGCGAATTCGACGCTGACGGTCGGCTACTGTGAGGGCGGCGAGCCGGCCGATCGCAGCTGGCTCGCCGACGGTGACGGCTTCGACAAAGGTGATCGCGAGGGGCACACGTACGACGTCCGCTTCACCGGCGAGTCGAAACGCGTCGACTTCGCTGAGCACGTCGCTGGCAATCAGTCGGGGGTTGCGCTTGACGCCCTTGAGGTCACCATCGTCGAGGCGGACGATGACGAGTTCGACAATCTGTACGATCAGTTCCAAGCCCACGCAACGGAGACCGAGAACGCGACGGCGGAACTGGAGCAAGCGACGAGCGAACTCGAAGACGGCACCGGTGATGTCGGCGACGCAAATGAAACGCTACACACGCTACAGGACCACCACACGAATATGATGAACGCACGGTCGGATCTACTGGGGACGCTCAAATCGGAAAGTCAGAGCGGAAATGTCACCGGCGCTGTCGGTACCGCCGCACAGCTTGACGCGGAGTACAACGACTACGACGGGAGCGTGAGTGAGTCGGCCGACGCGTACACCCAGGCAGTGGAAGCTGCGGGTTCGGGAGCACAGTCGACGCTACAGCTCTCCGTGTTCGGATCAATCGGTGCGGGCGTCGTCGTTGGACTGCTTGTGGGTGCAGTGGTCCCACTGATGGCGGCGAGACGCGTTAAAGAGAAGATGAAACTGAGCCGTGATGTCAACTACGATCGGAAGGTCGCGCTTCTTCCAATCCTCGTCGGTGTCGTCTTGGCCCTTGCCGGCGTGGCGGTCCTCGTTTTCCGTGTCGGTGCGGAATCCCTCTTTCGGGTGATAGTATGAATGCGAATCGACGCACTGCGCTCGGTATCGGTGCACTGATCGTCCTCGCGGCGGCCGGCGGCGCGGGCGTATTCGTCTGGCGGGGATCGCAGGCAGCGACGTGGTTCGTCCTCATCGGTATCCCACTAATCGTCGTCGCCGGAATCGCGCTCTACGTCCGCGGCGTGATCAGCCGGAGCGGGACGAGCGAACAGCAGTTCGTCAGAAGCCAAGCGCGGTCGAGCGCTGAGGAGTTCCAAACGCTGCTTCGACAGATCAACGAGCTACAGACCGCGTATCCCGACTGGGACCCCGGTATCGACACCCAGCTGGAGTCTGCGGTAAGCGACTTCCAGACGGAGGGCGTCACATTCAACCGCGAAACCGGTGCGTTCGACCTCGGAAAAGGGATCAAAAACGCCGACTTACAGGAGTTCGAGCGGCTGTCAAACGAGAGCAGCCGGCTCAAAGAGACGGTGGGGTCCACCTTCCGCGAGTTCGTCTCTGGCGAACTGTCTCGCCGAGAGCGGGTTCTCGGTGAGCTGTCGGCGGTCGATCTCGCGGAACCAGATAACTCCGTTTCAAGCCCCGGAGCGGACGCGTCGATCTCCGAGTGTCGCGACGTGATCGATGGTGCACGCGCCTCGACGACCGACACTATCGAGCGAGCCATTGCCACCGTGCGGGAGATGCGCCGAGGACAGAACCGGCCGGACGACGGCGGAGCTATCGACTCTGCACTCACCGACGCCGAGGCGGCAGTGGAGCGTGAAGCGTTCGAATCGGCGGTCGAGTCGGTCCTCGATGCGCGGGATATTCTCCGGGACCAGTTCTCCGGCTCGTTCGAGGAGGAGTTGGATGCGATTCGAGACCTCGTCGACGCGGTCGAACGGGCAGCTATCGAATCACACGTTGACGCGGAGACGGTCGCAGAAGTGGACCGAATCGAAGCGGCTGTGACAGACCTCGACTCCGCGTTGGATCTCTCCGAGGCGAGTCGTCACCGTTCGGATCTCCGGCGCGTCTGTCTGGAGATGATCCGGACGATGGAGCGACGCCTCGCAGACCACACAGAGACGCTTCGCGGGACCGATCTCCCGCCGGGATACTACACGGAGCCAGCGGCAGTCGAAGAGCGCTTCGTCGGCGATCTCGAGGCGAAAGACGACCTCGAGGCGTTTACTGCCGAGTGGGAGACCGCAGCCGGTCGACTCCGCGACGCGATTGAGACGGCCAGCACCAAAGCGGCCGTCGTCGAAGCGTATGATAACGTCGCCGAGACGATCGAAACGGCGCTCGCGGAGCGTGGTGAGGTCCTCGGCGACGACCTCCCGATGCGACACGCAGATCAGTTCCTTGGGCTGTACTACCGGCGGAACGAGGGAGTAGAGTTTGAGCCGGGCGTCCCCGCGTTGCGCCGCGGCGATGTGGAAACGTATGATCTCTCCGTGGAAATCGCCTACGAACGCGGGAGCGAGACGCCGCGTACGGCGACGATTGAACTCAATGGCGGCGGCTACGCTGACACGGTCACCGTCGAGACTCGAGTCGCCGGAACGGCAGCGTTTAACAACATTCCGGGCGGCACACACCAGCTCTCTGCCGATCCGGGAGACGACTCGTTCGGAGCGGTCGAGCGCGACGTGCACGTCGACAGCAACGGATCGATATCCGTCGAGTTCGCCGAGCGCGGGCTCCGCGACCAGCTCTGTGCCGACGTCGATGTCGACATGACGGAAATCCTCCCCGATATGCGGTCTCGCCTCGAATCTGCGTTCGGGGAGCACGGGTACGTCTCAACAGAGATGGACCTCCCAGTACAGGACACTCATGCGGCCTGTCTGCTCGCTGTTTGGAGCGACGAGGCGGGTCACGGCGTCTGTCGGAGCGACGGCGAGGTGGTCGTGTACGATCACGACCAGATCGAAACCGAACTGACGAACGTCCTCCGATACAACGTCGAGCCGGGCGACGGGATGAGCTTCACAGAGCTCAGGCGAAACTTCCTTTCGGCACCCGTCCCGGACTCGGTCGTTCGAGACGTTGTGGGAGACGTCGATAGCGAGCACAGCGTAACGATGACCGCAGCGGGACTCGAACTTAACGAACACTAACCAATGGCACAAACGGACACCTTTACGAGATGGAGCGTTATCGCGTCGGGAGAAGGCGGCGGCCGCATTGCATCGCAGTTCTTCGACCGAGCGGAGAACCCCGGCATCGACGACCGAGTACTTGTGATGAACACGAACCGAGCAGACCTGCGAAACACGATCGAACGAATGCGCGGGGCGCTCCAAGACGACGGCAGCGGAGAGCAGTCGCTGGAGTCGCACGCGTTGGAATTCGGCTCACAACAAGGAGCCGGAAACTTCTTTCCGAACGGTGAGGCATGCGCCCGTGAGGATTTGGACCGCATCGTCTCCCGAATCAAAGATTTCGGCACTTCGGACGCGTTCATGCACGTCGCAACCCTCGGCGGGGGGACCGGGAACGGATCGATTCCGTACACGATAGAGCAGTTCAAAACCGGACTTATCGATCTCGACGACGCCGGAGCGACCGAAGACTGGATGGACAGTGTGATCCACACCGCGTTCGGCGTGTGGCCCTACTACTACGAACAGCCCCAGCGACATTTCAACGCCGTCTGCGGGCTCTCGCGCCTACTCCGGACGTCTGAAAACGCACAGAACACCGACATGGTGTTGCTCGCATCGAACTCCCAACTCGACAAGGCGGAGAACGGTAACGGCGGTCACTACGACTCGATCAACGACGCGATCATCACGGCGATCGATCTGATGATCGGCGCCGGTCGGGAGACTCGAAGCGTGATCGACGTGAAAGATTACGTGACTATCCCGTCACAGATGGACGCGTACCATTTCACACCCGCCGTGGCGACGGATCTCAACGGCCAGGTGTACGAGCTCGAGTATATGCTCGATCAGGCGGCCGAAAACACGTACGTCCCGATGGATGTCGGCACAACGAGCACCGCGTACGCGATCGTCCGGGCGCCCGAGAGCATGATCGAAAACGACGAGATCAGCGAGCCGGAGGTGTACGGAGCGTTCCGTGAGTGGACGAGCAAACACGATATCGACGTGGCGGGACAGGCGAGTCTCACGCCAAAGCGTGGTCGCGGCTCCGATGTCGATGTCCTGCTGCTGCTCGGCGGGTTCGATCTGAATCCGCTACTGGATCACTCGTGGGACGAGTTCGAGATGCTCGGAGACAGCTTGGCCGGTGGCAACAGTGGAACCGGTGGCGGGCTCTCACAGGTCGAGCTCGACCGTATCGTCGATAACCTCGAAATGTACGTCGAGCAGAACGCGGAGTGATCGACCGGGATGAGCTCAACCGCATCACCGGCCGGCGTGGAGTGCGGACTGACCCGCCGAACCGCCGTTGCGGTCGTCATGTTGGTCCTCGTCGGCGCGCTCGCGCTCGCATTCGCGCCCGGTATCGCCTCGGCCGATGATAGCCTCGAACGCGACGGGAGCGACCTCGTGATCAACGTTTCTGACGTTGATAACCCGGAGACGGTCACGGTCGAGGTGACTGATCCGGCCGATCCCGGAATCATTTACACCGCCGACGCAACGAACGCGGAGAGCGACATGGTCCATATCGACGTGACGGAGCCTGATGAAGGGAGTGTCAACGGGATCGATCTACGGAGTTCGGTGGTGACCGTCACCGTCGATCGGAGTGGTGGAAACGCTACGGCTGAAGAGCTTGAGAACGGCACATCGGTACCGCTTCACGCGGTCGAGATCGCGTCTGACAGGCCGACGTGGATCGATAGCGAAGGCGATGACGACAACGCGACCAATACACTCCACGTTCCCCTGGACGCCGATAGAACGGTCGGCTTCCCGGGAGAAGACGCGGTCGACATCGACCTCGACATCGACGGTAGCGGGACCTCGAACGTGACGGGAACCGTCCACGAGAACGGCACCCAGCTCACCGCAGACCACCACGAACTGATCGACGCGGCCGGGGACTCGAGAGAGACGCTCGACCTCCGTGTGCTCTCGGGCGACGGCCCGGTTATCGACGATCCGTCGATCGAACCCGAACTTCGGTCAACCCACGACGGGCTCGCAGTGTGGCACCCGCTCTTTGACGACGACGGGTCGTACGCTGTCAACGCGGTCGCCACCGAGTCGGACACCAGCTACACCGACACAGCCGCAGAGACCACCGCGGGATACCTCGACGTATCCATGCTCCCAGCCGGCGACGTCGAGATCCGGGTCACGGATGCCACGGACGGGACCGTCCTCGTTAACAACACTGACGACCCTCTCAGATACGACGGCCCACACGAACTGAACGCCGTGGTCGGCGATGCGAATACGCTCTCGTTCGGTCCGTCGCTGGCCGGGCTCACCGTCGACGGTATTCTCGCCGGCAGCGACGATGACGCGCAGTACGCCGCGGTCGACGCTCGGATCGACGAGAACGGAGAACTGACGTTGGACGAATCGACGCTTGATGGAGTTGAGGTGAGTGGCGGAAGTATCCTGCTCTTGTCGCCGGCGGCCGGCGAGTTGTCGGTCGCGCTCGAAACGGGTGATACGGCCGGTGCAGACGGCGGCTCGCTTTTTAACGGTATTCTCCCCCTGATTCCCGCGTTTCTCATCCCACTTGTGGTCGGCCTGGTTCCTGGCACGGTTCTCGGGAAGCGAAGCGAAGACGCACCTGACCTCGTGCAGACCAGTCTTATAAGCGTCATCGGATTTTCGCTCGCTTCTCTCGGGGCCCTCTCGATTCTGTGGGTGTTGCTCCCAGATCTACGTCCGATGGGGACCATCCATTTCGTCGGCCTCGGTGGCGTACTCGTTGGGACGATCGTCGGTGGAATAACACACCAGTGGCTCGGTTCCCAGAGCGCCGCGTCCGTCGATGCCCCCTTCGCCGCGAGAGTCACCGTCACCGACGGCTCCGATCTCTTCAGCGGTGATGTCACGGTGCACTACCGAAAACCCGACGGACGAGAGCAGAGCCCCGTGACTGTCCGCGGCGGACGCGAACGGATTCAGATGCCCGGAAGCGGTACGTGGGAGCTGTACGCTCGACACGGTGCTGCGCGGTCGGCAGTCAAGTCGGTCGACGGCAGTGACCCGGCGGTGACGTTGACTATCCCCGTCGAAACGTCACTCACCGTTGTCGACGCGAGCGACGACGAGCCGCTCCCAGATGTCACCGCCCGCACTGAGAACGGGGTCGTCGGAACGACCGACCAGAACGGGACGATCATCATCGAGCCGTCGGAGGACGGCAGCGATGTCGACGTCGAGCTATCTCACGACCGGTACGCGGACGCGACGCAGCGTGTTCGGTTCCAACAGGGGGCGAGCTCGACCGTTGCGCTCGACCGGCGGAACGGCCAGCTTCGAGCCATCTCTCGGATCGACGGCGAGCCCGCGGGTCCGGTCCCGCTCCGTATCGTCCCCGTCGACGGGTTCCTGAGAGAGCGGTTCGATGCGAAAACGCTCACGACTGACGCCGACGGAACGCTCTCGGAACAAGAGGTTCCAATCGGACAGTACCGCGTCGAGAGCGGTCTCAGCGATAGCACCGGCCTGTTCGACGAACGCGAGACGGCGGTACAGGTACGCGAGTCGGGAACCGCAACGGCGGATGTCGACGTTCAGTTCACGTGGCGGCTGGATCCGAGCCAGCGAGACCGGATCGATCGGGTCCGCGCCGATGTTCGCTCCATCGCCGACGGCGGTGGGCGAGACGGAGCGATCCCACGGTACTACGCCTCTGTCGTCGATTCCATGCTCGACGCCGCCGACTCGGTTCCGGACGCAGGTCACGAGTTTGTCGGCCGCGACGTCACCCCCGACGCGGCGGTCGACGCAATCCTCGCGGCCGCGGAACGGACTACCGATGCGGTCTCCGAGGCGATGACGACGAAACGCAACATCGACCTCTTCGCTGCGTGCTCGGATATGCCGGACCCGCAGGTTCGATGGGAAGGGACGTTCGAGCTCGGCGAACTCCTCGGCCGCCTCGAGCCCGAGTCGGGAGCACAGCGCCGCGAGGTCAAACAGCGCTACGAGGCGGTCGACGGGCTGATCGAGGAGCGGCGAGGCGGGCTTTCCGAGGTCACTCCCGCAAGAGAAATGCAACAGCGCGCGTGGGAGCTGACCCGCGCTACAGACCGTGGTCCGGACGCGGTCGCAATCGGCTACACGTCCCTGTTGCTGCTCGACGCCGTCGAGCAGCTGTTCGAGCACGACGCCCTCCGCGAGCGACTCACACGGACGGTGTTCTGATATGACGAAACCACGCACACTGACGACGCGAACGGCAATCGCGTACGGACTTGTCACGCTTATCGCCCTGACAACGGTCGCGGCCGGGGCAGCGGGGATGGCCGCCGCACAGGACGACCCGGAGACGGCCAACGACTACTTTGACACGTTCCGGGCGATGGAGGGGACTGAAGCGTATCAGGAGTATGAGGAGTTCGAAACGATCCGTACCTTTGCTGTCTCTCGGACGCAGGAGGTAGGAACGCTCAGCGGCGATGACCGCGCCGAGTTCGCGGCCGTACTCGAGACGATGGAAGCGTTCGAGCGAGCGTACGAACAGGCTGCGGCCGGCGACTACGAGTCGAGCCTCGCCGCGGCAGAAGACGTCGAGGACGCGATCGATGAGCTGGAGTCACACGAGGAGACGCAGGCGACGCTCGCCGACCTCGCGGTGACGCGGTTCTACGCGACGCTCGGCGACGGGCTCTTCGATGAGGCGGAGTCGACTGAGCGGACGCCGGATCGGATCGAGCTGCTCTCGATGGCGGCGACCGCGTACGAGCGGGCGAACCAGCCGAACCAAGCCGCCGAGTTCAGCCTCCAAGCCGAACGGCTCTCGGCCCAGTACGAAGCCGACACTGAGCGGATGGACGACGCGGAGGCGCAGGCGGGCGACTTCCTCGAAACGTGTCTCGAATGCGGGACGGTCGTCGGCGCGGTGGGTGGGAGCCCGAACCCACTCACGACCTTCGAGCGGTATCAGGCCGCACAGACCGCAGTCGATGACGTACAAGGGGCTCAGGCGACTGCGGAGCGCAACGGACTCGAGGAGCGCTCCGCGGAGCTGAGCGCGCTCGCAGACGAGACGAGTGACGCGCGATTCTCGCTTGCGGTCGCCTCGACCTCAATTCTCGTCGGCTACGGGCTCGTCGTCGGGCTCGTTACCACGCTGTTCGTCGGGCGGATATTCAGCTGGCGACGGACGTACGATATGGCGCAGATCGGATCCGTTGTCTCGGCGGGTGATTCCGATGCGTAAGTCGCTTCCGGCGGTCCTCGTCGTGGCGGTCGTTATCGGCCTCCTGATCGCGCCCGCGGCCGGCGCGGCGAACGTCTCGAACGTTCAGGCGGACGACTACACGATGGATATCTCGTCGTCCTCGTCTGATGCCCACGACATCCAAGTGACGAACAGCGGCGAGAACGACACGACGTCCGACGTGAGTATAACCCAGACGCCGTCGGGGGTGTCGGTTTCGGGTGAGAGTACGACGCTCCAGGCCGACTCGACGACAGATGTCACACTCGATATCGATATTGTCAGCTCTAATCCGGAGAGCGGCACTGTCTCCGGCGACGTGAACGGTGAGTCGTTCTCGTTTGAGCTAACGCTCGTTCCGCAGGCCGGTTTCGCTGACGAGCCGCTCGACCTCGGTGACGTGCTTGTCGGGGAGAGCGCTTCGGGAACGGCCACCGTTGAGGAGGTCAGCGGCGATGGCTCACTCAACGGTGTCGACATCGATATCGTCGATTCCGATCCCGACGCCAGCCTGAGCTTCTCCGGCGAGGGGAGCGTCAGCGGGACGAGCGGAACCGTCGACTGGGATCTGACTAACGTCGACGACGACCTCGATCAGTACGAGACGCTCGAGTGGACCGTTCAGATCTCCAACGGGGGAGACGGCCCGGTCCGCGAGGTCGACGTCGAGGCGCGCGTGATTTATCCCGGCTATTTCGGTGATCTCGACCTCAGTGACGACGAGTTCGTCTTCGACGAACCGCGGTCGGACGGCGACACGCTCACGCGCACGATCGACTTGGAGATCCCGAACGACGGCGACCGGCCGATCGAGATCGGCAGCGTCTCCGCGTCCACCGCCGAAACCGGGCTCAGCGTCGATGTATCGAGCACGCCGAACGAGATCGACGGGCGCTCGACTGCCGAGGCGGCGCTCGTCGTCACCGCTGACCGCGACCTCCCCGAGGGCGACTACGACCTCTCTGCCGATGTCAGCGAGCCCGGATTCAGCAGCGATGACGCGAGCTACGACGACGGAATCGAGATAACCCACGAGACTCGGCTCGTCGCGGACGACGCCGCGATCGGTGAGGTTCCGATCGGCGAGGGCAGCGGGCAGACGGTCACAGTGACTGAGGAACTCGGATACAACGACGTCGACGATATCGAGACGACGCTCCGTGACGGGCCAGACGACTGGCTCACCCTGGAGCGCTCGCCGAGTTCGGTCAGCGCTGGCGAGAGCGAGTCGGCATCGTTCGACCTCGAATTCGACACCACCGCGGAGTTCGGGTCGGACTACCAGTGGACGTACGACCTCGACGGCGACAACGACGACACGACGATAACCGTCACGGCGTCGCCGATCCCGCTCGACCTCGATCCGATCCGTGACGACCTCAGTGGCTACGACACTCCCGTCACTGCCAGCACGCTCGAGCTTGTCAACGCCATGGACGACCGGATCCAGAGCGGCGAGAGCGGTGACGAGGAGATCTCTGTCGTGTTGACGTTCGGCGAGGCGGCGACGCTATACGCGTCGGCGGTCGAGGACGCCGACGAGCAGATCGACGCTGGCGAGAACGACGAGGCACAGTCCGCGATCATCCGAGCTGCTGCCGCCTACAACAGTATGGGACTGCAGGCGAACAGGCTCGAAGACGACGAGCTTCGCGGGCTCGCAGACGCCGCACAGGCGGACGCAGAGTCCGACCTCGACCGCCTCATCGACACTCAAGAGCAGTACTACGAAGAGCGACTGGAATCCGGTGAGATGTCGCTGATCGAGGAGGCGACCGCACAGCGTCAGCTCGCACGGATCGCGGTACTACAGGGAGACGAGGAGCGCGCGGCTGCGCTCGAAAACGACGCCGAAGAGGCGTTCGAGCGCTACTCCGACTCAGTCTCCGAAGGTGAGCAATCGGTCCAGACAGCAGACGAGACGTGGGCAGAGATGGAGTCAGAGCAGTTCGTTATGGTCTTCGGCCAACCGATTCTGTTGAACCCGGCCAACTATGACGCGTTCGTCGCCGGAACCGCGTCGATCGACGCCTCCTACGCGGACGCGATTGCAGCCTTCGAGAGCGCTGGTGAGACCACCCGTGCGGACGAAGTCGCCGCCGAACAGGAGTCACGCACGGCCGCGCTCGGGATCGCCCGCTACTCTCTGTTCGGTGCCGTCGGAGTGTATGCGTTCGTTGCTATCGGGCTGATCACACGGACCGCTAGACGAATGTTCTGGTACGTTCAAGACACGAGAGAGTCGATCACCGGCGACTTCCTCGTCTGAAGATCTGGACGTTTCGCTTTCTTCCGAAGCGGTTTTGTGTCAAAACAACGCGTTCCGTCTCGTCAGTCGGTAGTTCTGAACGTCGTCGAGAGCTGCGACGGGAGCTTCGGCAGTTCGGTCGGCGCCTCCAAGCGGTCGAGTGACCACGCGTCGAGATGCTCGTCCGTCCACGTCGCCTCGTCGGTGACGGCCGGGCCCGATGCCCGGACGGCGTACTCACGGGGCTCGCCGTTCGCGGTGTACGTGACCGTGGCCTCGAATGCGGGCTCGTCGAGTCCGGATTCGAGGTCGACGAAGTGTTCGACTCGGTCGCCGGGCTCGACGATCTCACGACGTGCCGGCGAGTAGAACATCGTGTCGATCGGATCGCCGTCGGCAACCACGGAGAGGTCAGAAAGCGATTCGCGGCCGTCGTTTTCGAACGCGAGCACGACGGAGCTGTACTCGCCGGCAACCTGTGTGTCGGGGCTGATACTGGCCGTCAGCTCTCTGATACCTTCATTTGTCGCGCCGCCTGCGTTCCCATCTGCCGTCGCCAACACGTCGATCCGACGCTCCGCTTCACCGGTCGGTTCGATCCACACGGAGAGCGGAACGGTGTCTCCCGATGTCGGTCGTCCGAGAACCGACGACGAGACCGTCTTCGCTTCACCCGGATCGACGGTGGCCGACAGCGACTCGCGCCCGCCGTTTGGCCCGGAATCGATTCCGGTCACACGACAACGGTCGTCGGTGTTGTTCTCGACGGCGGCGGTGACGCTCCCGTCCTCGGGATCGACCACTGCTGACACGTCGACGCCGTCGGTAGCGACGGGGAGCGTTTCGCCGGATAGTTTCTCGACGGTCGAGTCGTCGGCTTCGACGGTTACCGGCGGGAGCGAGAGATCGCTCCCGGCTCCGGCGGCAACAAACCGCTCGACCGAGACGCTCTCACCGCTCTCGACGCGCCCTAATTCGAGGCGCGTCCCGTCGTCGATAGCGATGGTCGCTGCCCCGCCGTCGTTTGTGACAGTGATCTGTTCGCGGACGGCGTGACCGACGCCCGGCGCTCGCTCCGGAGTCTGTCGCGTCGCGGATATCGATCTCGATCTACCGGATGAAGCCGAGTCGGATGACACCGACCCGTCGGATGACACCGACCCGTCGGATGGTTCCGCGGTCGACTCCTCGTGCCCTCGATGTGTCGGGCCGTGATTGTCTTTCGTTCTGCTGCGCTCGGATCCCGCCGACCCACCGCTTGCGGGGTTACCATTTGGCTCTGTACTCGCTGGGTCGCGCCGACTGTCGGTGTTCTGTTCCGTCGTGGTCGATCCAGAGGGTTCCGTCGTGGTTGGCTGCCTCCTGTCTCGAGGCCGGCCAGAGCCGGACGATCGACTCCGGTCGGTTGCTCCGTTCGCCCCGTCGGCGGTGTCGTTTCGTCGCGATCGACCGCGGCCGGCGTTGGCCGACGACGGCGTCGTGAACGTCCCGTTTCCGGAGACGCGAACGCGCTCCTCCGCGTCGAGCGAGTCGAGAGCGATCCGCGCGACGCCCGCCTCGTACTGCGGGACGACCAACAGCAGTTCCTCCCCGTCTATCGTCACTGGCGACCGGATACGGCCCGCTCCTGGCATCTCCACGACGAGCCTGTCAGAGACGACGATGTCGCCGTGGACTGTAACGGTCGCCCGGAGCGCATCGCGCTCGGTGTCGGCGTCGATCGTCGGAACTGCTGGAAGCGTGCATGTTGGGGCGTACTCTCGACGCCGATCGCCGCGTGCGACTTCCAGCCCGACGGAGACGCGTCGCTCCGGCTCGTACGGCCGCGTGACGGAGCCTTCCCACGTGTCGCCGGAGTCGATTTCGGTTGTCTCGGTTCCGGCTTCGAGCAGTCGAACCGAGTCGAGCGGGACGCCACCGACGTTCTCAACTGTCACCGCAACCTCGGCGACTCCGTCTTCGACAGCCGTCGGCCGGAGCGCCGCGTCGACCGCCAACCCCCCGCTCGCTGCGTCTTCGATGGTTACCGTTCCCCGCTGGCCACCGTCGCCGTCGACTGTGACGGTAACGTCCGTCGTTCCCTCCTTTTGTACCTCGCTGACCGGAAAGTCGACGACAACTGAATCTTCGGCGTCTATCGTCACCGATCGCTCGCTCGGCGAGAACGCGCAGCCGTCGACATCGATCGCGAACTCGACTGTCTGTGCCGACTCACTCGGATTTGAAGCCTCGATATCGACGGTTCCGCCGACGCCGACGGTGTCCGTCCGCACCGATACGTCGACCCGGCTTTGGTCGGGGACGTAGGTAGCTATCGTCCCGTCGCGGACCGAACAGATGACAGAGCCGTCTGCGGTCGCATACACGTCGCCGCTCGGGAGATCCGGGACCGTCGAGGTCGTTCCGTTCGGCGTCACGTCCAGCACGCCCGTCGCCGTGCTGACGAGCAGCGACCCGCCACCGTAGGGGGATATCTGCGCGGCGTCGAGCTCCGTTCGCCACCGATCCGTCCCGGTCGCGGTGTCGAGCCCGACGAGCCGGTCGCTCTGTAGCGCCGCGACGATCGTCTCGTCGCAGGTGCCGACGCTACGCACTACCGCCGAGAGATCCCGGTCGAAGGCGACAGTTCCGTCTGTGTCGACCGCAGTGAGGAACGACCACGTCGCGATCACGAAGCCGTCTGGCGTCGCGAGGAACGTGTCGTCGCGGGTGCCCGATCGGGACCGATTCTTGGAATACTGTTCGCGCCCCCCTCCGACCTCAACGTAGCGGAGGCGGTCCGCGTCGAGGACACCACAGCAATCACGGCCCTCCGCGCCGGCAACGGCGTACGCCCCGTCTGCATCGTGGCTCCACACACGGTCGCCGTCGTGTGAGTACGCCGTCAGCGTCTCTGGTGAGAGCACGAGCAGCCGATCCGCGACCGCGAGGTCGACGACGGGAGCGTCGTGCTTGATCACGGTCCGGTCGGAGCCGCTGACCAGTGTGACGCGGTCACCGAGTCCGAACGCGATCAGTCCCTCCCCGGTGCCGACCGCCGAGGGGGCGTCGCTCTCGAAGGAGCCAACCTGCCGGTAGTCGTCAGTCACGGGTGTCACC
>LFFM01000803.1_pt1 | contig 22223 bp, 15 predicted proteins | sample 643131 | NCBI WGS metagenome assembly LFFM01 (sample SAMN03777445, study PRJNA286221) | soda lake metagenome | biome: soda lake; feature: Kulunda steppe; material: water; isolation source: sample Tc-Br brine of Tanatar trona crystallizer | place: Russia: Kulunda steppe | collected 2011-07
GTATGCAGCAAATCCGATCCATCCTGCGTGGCGTTCAGGTCAATGTCCATCAGAACCAGGTCGGGCTGGAGGTCGACAACCTGATCTAACGCGTCTTGCGGCGTTCGGGCAATTGCGACGTCGAAGGATAGGCTCAGCAGCCGTTCAAGCAGTAAACAGGTTTCGGCGTTGTCTTCAACAACAAGAAGCGTGGCCATGTGATCAGGAAACTCTCCAGGCGAGTAGGGAAGCGTAAGCAGGACCTATGCAGGAATAAAACTATCAGAGATACTGAAGGCACCGGTTGTTGTTACAACAAGGAAATAGGAAAGAATGTGAAAATAACCGGAGCGCGAGGGAAAACCATGCGGGAGCAGGATGTGCTCAATCCTCAACATTGTTACGAAAGTACGGCTTCTGGTCCACAAAAACACGGATTCCTTGGCCTTTCTTCTGAATCAATGGTATACGCTCGAGGGTTTAGCGAGTGTATTATGAAGCGATTGGTCCATTTTCGTTTGCGAAAACGCTTAATCTCCATGCAGATGACGTCTGTGCTCTCGTGCTGTTGTTTACCCTTTCTACAGGGGGCCTACGGACCGGTGTAACACAAGCATCGCTCAATATACAGATCCGTGCTTTTGCCCTCGTCGCTTTTCGACGCGGGCTTTTTTTATTTCTGCTACTGCTATGCCTTCTTCTCTTTCGCCACATCCTACAGCACCAGGCCCCAAGGCCACGCGCACCAGCCAGGTATGCGATGCCATTGGAGATACTCCGCTGCTACAGTTACACGTGGTAGCGCAGGGACTGCCCGAAGGCGTCAGTGTGTGGGCTAAAGCTGAACACCTGAACCCCGGAGGCTCGGTGAAGGACCGTCCGGCACTGGCGATGGTGCGTGCCGGTCAGCGGTCGGGCGCGTTCGACATGGCCCAGGATACGCTCATTGACGCCACCAGCGGCAACACCGGGATCGCGTATGCCATGCTGGGCGCTGCTGTTGGCTTCTCCGTAGAGCTGGCCCTCCCTGCCAATGCCTCCGCGGAGCGCAAGCAGCTGCTCCGCGCCTATGGCGCCACACTCCACCTGACGGACCCGATGGAGGGCACCGACGGCGCCCAGCGCGTGGTCAGGGAGCGCGTAGCCGAGTCGCCAGGCCGCTACTTCTACCCCGATCAGTACAACAACGAGGCCAACTGGACCGCCCATTACGAGACCACCGGCCCAGAAATCCTGGCCCAGACTGACGAGCAGATCACCCATTTTGTGGCGGGCCTGGGGACGACCGGCACCTTTACAGGCGTCACACGCAGGCTGAAGGCACACGATGCGTCGATCCAGTGCATTGCGATGCAGCCGGACAGTCCGCTTCATGGGTTGGAAGGACTCAAGCATATGCCCACCTCACGCGTGCCGGGCATTTACACGCCGAACGAGGCGGATGCCCACGTCACCATGCAGACCGAGGAAGCCTTCGCCATGACCCGCCGCCTGGCACGTGAAGAAGGCCTGCTCGTCGGGCCCTCCGCCGGTGCCAACGTAGCGGCAGCCCTGCGGCTGGCCCGAACGCTGGACGCCGGTCGGGTCGTGACGATTTTGTGCGATACCGGGGCGCGGTACCTCAGCGAAAGCTTCTGGGAAAACGCCACCGATACGACGTCGTAGCACACCACCTACTATCGAACCGCCCAACCTATGATGACCACCGACCCTATCCTCGATCAGATACGCGAGCACGGGGAAGCCACCTATCCGGAGGAATGCTGCGGCTTCCTGCTGGGTACAGCGGGTGACGAGAACCACGTTACGGCGCTGCACCAGGTGCCCAACCGGCAGGAAGACCAGCGGACGCACCGCTACACCATCACCCCGGCAGATTATCGCACCGCCGATGCGAAGGCCAGCGCTCGTGGGCTGGACATCGTCGGCATCTACCACTCGCATCCGGACCACCCCGCCAGGCCCTCCGAGACCGATCTCGCTGAAGCCACCTTCCCCGGGTACACCTACGTCATTGTATCGGTGATGGAGGGCACGGCTACTGACCTCACGGCCTGGTCGCTTGCTCCTGACCGATCGACGTTCCACGAACAACCGGTCACGGTTGAGGCTCCAAGACCATCGACGTAGTGCACGTCGCCACCCTACCTGTTTCTACTCACGTACCGACCCTCCTTATGGCTACGACCACTGAGCAACCGTCCGTCACTATTCGGATTCCGACCCCGCTGCGTTCATACACGAATAATCAGAGCATCGTGGAAGTGAACGGTGCTACGGTACAAGCAGCGCTCACCGATCTTATCGACACCTATCCAGCTTTGAAGCCTCACCTGTACCACGACAACGGCGACCTCCGGTCGTTCGTAAACATCTACGTGGGCGATGAAGACATTCGGTACCTGGAGGGCCCCCAAACTGCGCTTGAAGAAGACACCGAAGTATCTATCGTGCCTTCTATCGCGGGTGGCTGATCCTTGCTGCGTTCGTTTCTTGCTTTACTTTTGTATCCAAATACTTATGGCTACCACCACGCAATCCGCACCATCCGCCCTTAGCACCGACGAGGTGCAGCGTTATGGGCGACATCTAACCCTTCCCGAAGTCGGCAAGGCCGGCCAGGAGAAGCTCAAGGCGGCGTCCGTGCTCATTGTGGGCGCCGGCGGCCTCGGCTCCCCCGCAGCCATGTACCTCGCGGCGGCAGGAGTCGGCCGGATCGGGCTTGTTGACTTCGATACCGTCGAAGCCTCCAACCTGCAGCGGCAGCTCCTCCATGGCACCTCCGACGTCGGGTCCTCCAAGCTGGCGTCCGCCAAAGCCCGGCTACACGATCTCAACCCTCACGTAGACGTGGAGCTGCACGAGACGCGGCTGACCAGCGAGAACGCGCTCGATATTGTGGACGGCTACGATATCGTGGCCGATGGCACTGACAACTTTCCGACGCGGTACCTCATCAACGATGCCTGTGTGCTGACCGGCACGCCGAACGTGTACGCCTCCATTTTCCGGTTTGAGGGGCAGGTCTCGGTATTCGCCACGCCCGAGGGGCCCTGCTACCGCTGCGCCTACCCGGAACCGCCGCCGCCTGGCCTCGTGCCTTCCTGCGCAGAGGGCGGCGTCCTGGGCGTACTTCCCGGCCTCGTCGGCACCTTGCAGGCCACGGAAGTCATCAAGATGCTACTGGGGATTGGCGATCCGCTGATCGGCCGACTCCTGCTCATTGACACGTTGCCGATGACCTTCCGCACGCTGAAGATTCAGAAGAATCCAGACTGCCCCGTCTGCGGCGACGAACCCACGCAAACTGAACTCATCGACTACGAAGCCTTCTGTGGCATCCCCGCCCAGAACGGCACCGACGACCCTATGCGCACCGTTCCTGAAACTACCGTTACCGACCTGCACGCACGCCGCGAGGCAGGCACCTCACCCTTTGTCCTCGACGTCCGCAAGCCTCGCGAGGCGGAGATCGCATCGCTGGGCGCTGATCAGCTCATTCCGGTGGATGAGCTGGCCGACCGGCTCGATGAGCTGAACGCGTCGAAGGATGATGAAATCGTCATCCATTGCCGCTCGGGCGCGCGCTCCGCGAAAGCCACCCAACTGCTGCTGGATCATGGCTACACGGATGTCAAGAACCTTGCGGGGGGCATCCTGGCCTGGAGCGAAGAAATCGATTCTTCCGTGCCGCAGTATTAAACGGCCCTCGCACGGAAACCGAAGCACACGCTTAATTACGCACCATCGCCATCGGGTGGTGGTGCGTTTTCTTTTGTGGAATTCTTTTGCTTGAGGCTTGCGGTTTTCTACGGCGGTGGCATTCTTTACCATCCCTCTTCCACCAGACTCTACCCGAGGCCATGCTCAACCGTCTGCTCGCGTTTACCCTCGCCCTACTTCTTCTGCCTACTGCCCTTATGGCACAGGACGACCGCGCCGACTACCGCGACCAAGCCATCAGCATCCTGGAGCGGGTGCCGCTGTTTGACGGCCACAACGACGTGCCCTGGCAGTACCGCAATCGGGTCGACTACAAGTTTTCCGAGCTGGACTTCTTCGACACCACCCACCTCGACCGGCCCATGCACACCGACATTCCGCGGCTTCGCGAGGGGCGGGTGGGGGCGCAGTGGTGGTCGGTCTACGTGAGTGCCAATCAGCCCGAGCCGCAAGCGGTCGTGCAAACGCTGGAGCAGATCGACTTCGTGCATCGCATGGTTGAGCGCTACCCCGAGCACTTTGCGCTTGCCCTCACGGCCGACGATGTGGAGCGCATCTTCGCCGATGGCAAGATCGCCTCCCTGATTGGCATGGAGGGGGGACACTCCATCGGCAATTCGCTGGCTGTGCTGCGCCAGATGTACGATCAGGGCGCGCGGTACATGACCATCACGCACGGCCGCACGCTCGACTGGGCGGATGCCGCCGGCGACGATCCGCAGCACGATGGGCTGACGGCGTTCGGCGAAGAGGTCATCCGCGAAATGAACCGGCTGGGCATGATGGTCGACCTGTCCCACGTCACCCCCGCCACCATGCGGGATGCGCTGCGGGTTTCCGAAGCGCCGGTGATGTTCTCCCACTCCAACGCCCGCGCGCTTGTCGACCATCCGCGCAATGTGCCGGACGACGTCCTGGACCTGACGGCCGAGAATGGCGGCCTTGTGATGGTGACGTTCGTGGAGACGTTTACCTCCGAGGAGCGGCGCCAGCATTTTGCCGAACGGGCCGCCTATCAGTCCAAAATGGAATACCTTTTCCCGGGGCAACCCGAAGCCGTCGCTGAACGCATGGACGCGTGGGATGCGGAGCATGAAGCCCCCAAGTCCACACTTGAGCAGGTAGCCGATCACATTGACCACATCCGCGACCGGATTGGCGTAGACTACATTGGCATTGGGGGCGACTACGACGGCATTCCCACGTTGCCGCTCGGGCTGGAGGACGTGTCGACGTACCCCGATCTCTTCGCGGAGCTACTGAAACGCGGATACACGGAGGAGGAGTTGGAGCAGATAGCGGGGCTGAATATGCTGCGCGTGTTGCGGGGTGCGGAGGCGGTTGCCGAGCGTCTGCAGGCCGAGCACGGCCCTTCCGAAGCCCGCATCGGCGACTTCGAGTGATGCGGTATCAGTTCATCACCACGACACTGCGCACCCGGGCACGCTGCACATCCACATCCGCCTCGATCAACTCCTCAAACTCTTTCCACTCTCCGGGTTGAAGATCGCGCACGGTGAAACTGGCCGATCCTGTGCGCTCGTTGGTCGGCCCAAAGAGGGTGACCTGTACCTGCGCCACGTTGATGGGGCGCTCCCGTTCGCTTTTTATGCGGCCCGACACCACCGGCGCACCGGCATGATCGCGCTGCAGAGCGATGTCCTCCACCTGAATGTCGTCGGACACATCCTCCAGTCCGCCGCAGGCCGGCAGGCTCATGAGCAAGAGGAGGCAACATACCCCGAGGAGGGCGCGACGTACAGGATGCACAGGCGTGGATGAGGGCATACCAAAAAACATTTTGTAAGAGACAGCGTGGATGAAGCCGTGCTATTCCGCGGCAAACTCTTCGAGGCTTGCGCGCAGGCGTTTGAGTTCCGCCTTCGCGTCGGCCTCTTTTTGCTGCTCTTTCTCGACAATTGCGGCTGGAGCCTTCGTACGAAACTGCTCGTTGGCAAGTTTACCCTGCACGCTTTTCAGGAATCCTTCCTTGTCGCTGATCTCCTTGCGCAGCCGCTCGCGCTCCTGCTCCAGGTCAATCACATCGGCCAGCGGGATGAACACCTCGCTGCGCCGGATCACGACGGAGGCGCTGGCATCGGGCTTCACCAGACCATGCCCGACCGTGAGGTCGCCCACACGCGCCATTTTGGCGAAGTACCCGGCGTACTGGTCCATCACCTGCGCGACGTCCGTGTAGGATTCAGGCAAGTTCACCAGGGCCGCGATATCCTTACTGGCCGCGACGTTGTACTGGCTACGCACGTTTCGGATACCGGAGATCATCTCCTGCATCAAATTGAAGATCTCGGTGCCGCGCTCGTCGATGAGCTCATTGTCCGCTTCGGGCCAGTCCGATACAATGCACGAGTCGCTTTCCTCTCGCGGTCGCAACCGCCACCACAGCTCCTCGGTGATAAACGGCATAAACGGATGCAGGAGCTGCACCAGCTGCTCGTAGATCTCCACAGCCAGCGCAATGGTGTCGTCGTCCATCTCCTCGCCATACGGCGGCTTGATAAGCTCCAGGTACCAGTCGCAGTAGTCGTGCCAGAAGAGGTCGTAAATGCGCGAGAGTGCCTCGTTCAGCCGGTACCGGCCGATGGCGTCATCGATCTCTTCGATAGCGGTGTTTAGCCGGGTGAGCATCCAGCGCTCTACCAGCTCCAACTCCTCGAAGCTGCGCTCGCGGCGGTAGTCCGTGCCCTCCTCCATGAACTGGCCGAACACGTTAAACGCGTTCCAGATCTTGTTCGCGAAGTTGCGGCCCATCTCAAACTTGAGCGGGTCCAGCTTGATGTCCTGCCCTTGCGCGCAGAGCACCGTGAGCGAGTACCGCACCGCGTCGGCGCCGTACTGATCCACCATCTCCAGCGGGTCGATGCCGTTGCCGAGGCTCTTTGACATCCAGCGGCCGTGCTTGTCCTTCACCATACCGGTGATGAAGATGTCCTTGAACGGCTCCTTCCCTGTAAAGTACTGCCCCGCCATCACCATGCGGGCGATCCAGAAAAAGAGGATGTCGTAGCCCGAGACGAGCACGTCGGTCGGGTAGAAGTACTGCAGGTCTTCGTTGGCGGCGTCCCGTTCTTCGTCGCCCGTCCAGCCCAGCGTCGCAAACGGCCAGAGCCAGGACGAGAACCATGTGTCGAGCACGTCCTTGTCCTGCACCATGCCCTCCTCCGGCCGATCCACCGCCACCACAAAGTCGCGGCTTTCGTCGATGGAGCCATCGGCGGTGGTGTGGTACCAGACCGGAATCCGGTGGCCCCACCAGAGCTGCCGTGAGATGCACCAGTCGCGGATGTTTTCCATCCAGCGGAAGTACTCATTCGCCCAGCGCTCGGGGTAGAAGTTGACGCGTCCATCCTGCACGGCCTCAATCGCGGGCTTGGCCAACGGCTCCATCTTCACGAACCACTGCCGCGAAATCAACGGCTCGATGATTTCCTTGGAGCGGCTGGAGATGGGCACCGTGTTGGGGATGGTTTCCACCTTCACGAGCAGCCCCGCCCGCTCCAGGTCCTCCACGATCTGCTCGCGGGCATCGAAGCGATCCATCCCTTCGTATCGCCCCCCATTCTCGTTGATGGTGGCATCCGGGTTCATGATGTTAATGACCTCAAGCGCATGCCGCTGCCCAATCTCGAAGTCATTTTTGTCGTGGGCTGGCGTTACCTTGAGGGCGCCTTCCCCAAACGACTGGTCTACATATGCGTCCGCGATGATCGGGATTTCGCGGTCCATCAGGGGCAGCCGCACCGTCTTGCCAACCAGACCGGCGTAGCGCTCATCCTCCGGGTGTACCGCCACCGCCGTGTCGCCCAGCATCGTCTCGGGGCGGGTGGTAGCGATCTGGAGATGCCCGGATCCGTCGCTGAGCGGGTACTTCATGTGCCAGAAGCTTCCCTCCCGCTCTACGTTGTCTACCTCCTCATCGGAGAGGGCGGTTTGGTTCTCCGGATCCCAGTTGACGAGGTAATCGCCGCGGTAAATGAGTCCATCTTTGTACAGCTGCACGAACACTTCCTGCACGGCGCGGCTGAACCCCTCATCCATGGTGAACCGCTCGCGGTCCCAGTCGCAAGAGACGCCCAGGGTACGCATCTGCTGGGAGATGATGTCGCCGTACTCCTCCTTCCACTCCCACACGCGCTCGATAAATTTGTCGCGGCCCAGGTCGCGGCGCGTGGTTTCCTCTTCGTCCTTCAGCTTGCGCTCGACCACATTCTGCGTGGCGATGCCGGCATGGTCCTTCCCCGGCATCCAGAGGCTCTCCTGCCCCTGCATCCGCCGAATGCGGGTGAGGGCGTCCTGGATGGTGCTCTGCAGCGCATGGCCCATGTGGAGCCGCCCCGTGACGTTGGGCGGCGGCATCATGATGACGTGCGGGGTGCGCTCCGGCGCGGGCTCTGCATGGAAATAGCCGTTCTGCTCCCAGAACCGGTACCACTTGTCTTCGATGGCACTGGCGTCATACGGTTCTTGGGTCGACGCGGTGGAGTTGGAGGCGGGGGTGTCGGACGCCATGTGGGCTGTGCGGTTAAGTAATGCAAGGGGGGCGTAAGCGAAGCGTTCGGTGCTACCAACGGGGTGTCGGAAGGGTTCGCATGCGGTCGGCACCCTATATGCTCACGAGGAAACTCCAGAAAGGCTTCATCTGCTACGGGAGATGAGGCGCAATGTTAGAGACGAACGCTCGGAGGTCGTCTAACTGGTCGAGCGACCGAAGGAGCTCGCCATCATCAACCGCGCGATAGTCATGAGCCGAAATATTTCGAAGACCGATGGCGTTGACCAGACTACGCGCCAGTGCTTCCGGTAGACGTTCAGTAGCCCGTAGCAACCGAACACCCCCGCATCCAGCTAAGGTACCGCGATAGCTGGCGCCTCGCGTGCGGGCGCCTGCGGTCGCACGAACTGGCCATTAGGAACGATGCCACTCCGCCTACAGCGGTAAGCCGGGCAGGTAAAATGCCTGTGCTTAATGGGCCGCGCCCACCGGGAAGCCGTGAGCCAGCAACACCCGCTGCGCCTGCTCCACGTGCCGTAGCTGATGGAGCGGCGTAGCCTCAAACCACGTCCCTACCCTGAGGCGCACAAGCGGGGCGGCCTGGGAAGCCGCCTTGAGGGTTCGCAGGTCGATGCCTTCGGCCTCCTCCACGGATGTGATCCAGCGCTCCTGCAGCGTGCGAAAGGTATGCAGCGTGGCACCGCGATCCACAGCCGAGGCTGGTGGCCGGTACGGAGCAGGCGCGGGCAGGCGTGGGGACGATGGCCGCACGGACCAGATAAAAAGGCGACTCAGGGGGCCGTAGGTAAATGGGCCTCGACCAAACGGGCCGTACGTCCGCGCATGCCGCACTGCTTTCTCTATATTGGGCAGCAGGGCTTCACTTGCTTTGTTGAGGTGCACGACGCCTTGCCCCACCGACCACGTAGTAGGCTCCGGTGCCCAGTTGAACTGCTCATCGGACAGCCCGAGCGTCAGCGACTCGAGGCTCGCGCTTACCTGCTCAAACGCCGTCCGGTAGGCCCGAAGATACGGTGGAAGCATGGGGGAAACATCAAACGGAAAGGGGGGCGCGAGCTTGCGACGCCCCGTTCTACGCTGTGGCCTGCATGTGCGGTGGGCGCTCGAACGCAGGGGCATCAGGCAGCAGTGTATCCAGCACCCGGGCCGAGGAAATTACACCCGGCATACCTGCGCCAGGATGCGTACCCGCACCGGCAAAGTAGAGGCCGTCGATATCTTCGCTCTTGTTGTGCGGCCGGAAGTAGGCGCTCTGCGTGAGCACCGGCTCGATGCTGAAGGCTGAGCCCTTGAACGAGAGGTAGTCATCCAGGAAGCCCTGCGGGGTGAGCACCCGAGAGGTTACGAGATGGTCCCCGAGGTCAGGCAGGATAGTGCTCGCAAGGTAGTCCTCCACAGACTGCCGGTAGGATTCCGCCTGCGCGTGCCAGTCGGTGCCGCTGTCGAGATGCGGAACGGGCGAAAGCACGTAAAACGCATCGTGTCCCTCCGGCGCCATCGACGGGTCGGTGGCGTTGGGCCGGTGCAGGTAGAGCGAAAAATCGTCGGCCAGGTGCTTATGCTCAAAAATATCGTCCAGCAGTTCCTTATACCGCGGCCCCAGGAGGATGGTGTGGTGCTTCACCTCGTCGTAGTGGCGGTCGGTGCCGAAGTACCAGACAAAGAGGCTCATGGAGTACCGGGCGTTCTCGACCCGCTTGTTCGTCCACCGGCTGCGGGCATACTCGGGCAGCAGGTACCGGTACGTCCAGCCGACATCGGCATTGGACACCACGAGGTCAGCGTCAATCACTTCACCAGAGGCCAGGCGGACCCCACTCGCCCGCTGCCCCTGCAGCGTGATCTCCTTTACTTCGGCGCCGAGCCGCATGGTGCCGCCCAGCCCCTCGATAAGGTCCACCAGCCCGTGCACCAGCGACGTGGTGCCCCCCATGGCGTAGTGCACCCCCCACTTGCGCTCCAGGAACGCGATGAGCGTGTAGATGGAGGTGGTGTTGAACGGGTTGCCGCCCACCAGCAGCGGGTGGAAGGAGAGCACTTGCCGAATCTTGGGATGCTTCACGTACTTCGATACCAGGCCATACACCGTGCGGAAGCTCTCCAGCTTCATCATGGCGGGGGCTATTTTCGCCATGTGCGAGGGCTTGTTGAAGGGAACGTGCGCCAGTTCCTCAAACCCCACCTTAAAGATGTCTTGGCTCTTGTCGAAGAACCGCTCGTAGCCAGCTACGTCCTCCGGGGCAAACTTGGCGATTTCCCGCTTCATCTGTTCCGGATCGCCGTTGTAGTCAAAGTGCGTCCCGTCATCAAACCGGATGCGGTAAAACGGATCCACCGGCCGCAGCTCCACATCATCGGCCATGTCTCGGCCCGCCAGGCGCCACAGCTCTTCGAACAGGAAGGGCGCGGTGACTACCGTTGGCCCGGCGTCGAAGCGAAAGCCGTCCTGTTCGAACACGCGGGCGCGGCCGCCGGGCTGCTCCAGCTTGTCCACGACCGTGACGCGGTATCCGCGAGCCGCCAGGCGCACAGCGGACGCCAAACCGCCAAAGCCCGCACCGATGACGACGGCATGGGGCGCGTCTTCTGTTACCGGGATGGGTTCGGATCGCGTATTAAGCGTGGCATCTTTGCGGGGAACGAGGGCGTCAATCCAACCCATAAAGCGGCGGGGTATTAGTGTATGAAATGAAACTATCGCTGCAACGACCGACTTTCTGCGTTAGTTCGTGACGAGCCTGTAAGCGTTCGGTAGGTACGCAAGACATACGTGAGCGGCACTGGCAGCAGGCGCGACGAGCTACCCACTTCAGGCAGGGACCCCACTCGTCGCTTACGCCACGGCTGCCGCCCGGGAGGTTACCGCGGCATAGAGCGCTTCCTGTAGGTTTTCCGAGGTGAAGGGCTTGGCGAGGTAGGCGTCGGCCCCTTCGTCCATCAGCGTGTCAATCTCGACGTCCGCGACCCCACTCATCGCCACGATGGGCAGGTCCGGATGCGCGGCCCGCAACTTGCGGATAAGCGCACGACCGTTCATCTCAGGCATCATCAGATCCGTAAGTACCACATCGACGGCCTCGTCGTCTTGTTCGAGGCGCGCCAGTGCGTTCACTCCATTTTCTGCGGTCCGCACGCGAAACCCAACCTCCTCAAGAATCTGTTGCCCCGTCTCCCGGATAAACGGCTCATCATCGACAAGTAGCACAAGGCGGCCTTCACCGTCCAGGGACTCTACGTCAGTGGTGTCCTCCTCCGTGGAATCCTCTTGCGCGGCCGCTGCGGGGAAGCACACGCGGAAGGTTGTGCCTTTGCCTACGGTGGAGTCTACATCGATGAAACCGCCGTGACCTTTAACAATGCTGTACACCGTGGAGAGCCCCAGCCCGGTGCCTTTATCCGAGTCTTTCGTGGTAAAGAAGGGTTCGAAAATTTTGTCCAGCACTTTGGGGGGGATGCCGTCGCCCGTATCGCAAACAGTGATTTGGACATACTTTCCGGGCTCCGCATCGATGTTACGGCGGGCTTCTTCCGGGGAGACCACACTGTTGCCAGCGTACAGCCCAAGGGTGCCCTCTCCGTCCATCGCATCACGCGCATTCACGCACAGGTTCATCAGCACCTGCTGCAGTTGCGTAGCATCGCCACGTATCTTCCAGAGGTCATCAGCGGTGTCGGCCACGACGGCGATTTCGTCGGGGAAGGTTTCGTCGATAATCCGCTGGACCTCCTCCAGCACCCGCAACGGCTGCACCGCCACGCGTTCGCCCTCAACGCCGCGCGCGAACGAAAGGACCTGCTCCACCATATTGGAGCCGCGCTCTGCGCTTTGCTCAATCATACTGAGCGTGCGCTGGGCCTTCTCATCGTCGATGCGCTGGCTAAGGATGCGCACGCCCAACGAGATGGGGACCAGCAGATTGCCGAGGTCATGCGCGATGCCGCTCACCAGACGCCCGACGCTCTCCATCCGCTGCGACCGCAGAAACTGCGCTTCGAGCTCTTTACGCTCGGTGATGTCGGTGTTGATGATAAGGATGGACTGCGGCTCGCCGTTGTTGTCGCGGACGAGCGTCCAGCGGCTTTCCACCACGATTTCCTCACCCTCCTTGGTATGCTGCTTCAATTCGCCCGTCCACTCGTCTTTCTCGCGGGCTACACGCCTCGCCTCCGCTACGGTTTGCCCTGACTCGTCCGTGCAGAGGCGGTCATGGGCCACTTCGCCAATCATCTCGCTGGCGGGATAGCCAGTAAGCCGTTCGGCGCTTTTATTCCAGTAGACAACGTGGCCCTCCAGGTCCGTCGCAATGATAGCATCGCGGGCTTTGTCCAGCAGGGCCGCTTGCTCCCGAATGCGCTGCTCGGCGCGCTCACGCTCCCGGGCGTACCGAATGGAGCGCTCCAGGAGTTGAGCGTCAAACTCCCACTTGACGAGGTAATCGGAGGCTCCGGCCAACATCGCTTTGACGTCAACCTTGCGGTCGCCCTGACCCGTCAGCAAGATCATGGGGATGCGCGCGCCCTGCTCCGTGGCCTGCTCCATCAGCTCGAGGCCATTTTCGGCGCCCAGCCGATAGTCGATCAGGGCGATGTCGAAGTCGTTGCTGAGAATGGCTTCCAGCCCGTCCTCGTACGTGCGACACCACTCAATATCCGCGTCGATTTCGGTGGCTTTCGATACGAGCCGACGGGCAATGAAAAAGTCGTCTTCATCGTCCTCTACGATGAGGATAGTGAGGGCCTTCTTGTCGACCGGGTAGTCTGGATCGCGGGGGGGATACATCAGGCTTCTTGGGGCGGTAGTTTAACAATCTCGAACCAGAAGTTACCCAGCACAGTGACGGCCGTGCTGAGGTCATCGAACGTCACAGGTTTCGTAACGAAGGCGTTGACGCCGAGGTCGTAGCTCCGAAGGATGTCCTGCTCGGCCTGCGACGTCGTAAGCACAACGACAGGAATACGGCGGAGTGAAGGGTCCGTTTTGATTTCCTGAAGGGCTTCGCGCCCGTCTTTTCGAGGCATGTTGAGGTCGAGAAGGATGAGGCCCGGCCGCGGGGCCGCGTCTGGGTCAGCGTAATCGCCCTCTTGGCGAAGATAGTCCATCAACTCTTCGCCATCCTCTACGCAATGCAATTCATTGGCAAGGCGGCTCTTATCGAGCGCTCGCATCGTGAGCAACCGATCATCCGGATCGTCCTCAGCAAGCAAGATAACAACAGGGTCTCCAGTGCGGTTCATGTGATCGACGCTGGTTCGGAGGATTGACCTTGGTCTGGCAGCCGGTCGCCCGGCTCAGCTTCGTCTGGTTGAGGCTTGGGCTGCCGTTTGGGAAGGGTAATGGTGAAGGTAGACCCCTGGCCGGGCACGCTTTCGGCCGCCAGTTCGCCATCGTGTCGTTCTACGATACGGCGACAGATGGCCAGCCCCATCCCGGTCCCCGCGTACGCGGAGCGGTTGTGCAGCCGTTGAAAGGGGGTGAAGATGCGGTCCAGGTACTTTTCGTCGAAGCCGATGCCATTATCGATCACGCGAATGCGGACGAAGGGCCCCTGCGCATCTCCTGACCGCATCGCGGGAGCCAGCTCCTCAGCCTCGACGCGCACCACCGGCCGGGTGTCCTCGCGGTAGAACTTCAGCGCGTTCCCGACGAGGTTTTGCAGCAGCTGACGGATCTGGGTCTCGTCCCCCTCAATCGTCGGCAGGTCGTCCACATCAATGCTGGCCTCTACATCGGAGATACGCAACTCGAGGTCTGAGATTACGTGGTGCATTACTTTATTTAGATCGACCGGCTCGAACGGCTGGGCGCGCGTCGTGATGCGGGAGTAGTCGAGCAGGTCGGAAATAAGCTGCGACATGCGCTTGGCGCCATCCTGCATACGCTCCAGGTAATACCGGCCGGTATCGTCCAGCGCGTCGTTGAAGTCCTCAATCAGGAGGTCGGCAAAAGCGCGGATTTTACGGAGTGGTTCCTGGAGATCGTGGGAGGCCACGTAGGCGAAGTCTTGCAGCTCGCGATTCCGCTGCTCCAGAGCGCGGTTGGTCCGGCTCATGGCCCGCTCCGCACGGACGCGGTCTGATACCTCGCGCGAACTCGTTAGCAGTTTCTCAACCGCTCCGTCGGCATCGCTGATAATCTTTGTGCTGGTTTCCAGCCAGATGTAACTGCCTTCGGAGGTGCGCATACGGTAGGTCACCTTCTCGGTAGGGCTGACGGAAAAGAGCTTATCCCCTTCGTCGCTCTGCAGCCGTTCGGCATCATCGGGATGAATGAACGGGTAGGGCGTCTGGCCTTCCAGCGCCTGTGGGGTGTAGCCAAGAATGCGTTTCACCGAGGAGCTGACGTATTCGTAGTGGCCCTCCGGATCGTGCAGGCAGACGAGGTCCATCATGTTTTCCCCCAGCATCCGGTAGCGGGCTTCACTTTCCCGGAGCTTCCGCTCAGCTTCTTTACTCTCCGAGATGTCTCGGTACGTCACAGCGAGCCCATCACCCACGCGCACGGCAGTGATGTGAAACCAGCGAATAGCATCCCCGTCCCCCGCCACACGGACTTCGCGCGAGAGCGGCTGGCCGGTTTCCGCCACGGCTTCAAGGTCATCAAATAACGACAGCAACAGGCGGTCTCCAACCTCTTCCTTCAGGCGCTGGCCTACCACCCGATCGGCCGGGTATCCCAGCATCTCTTCAGCCCGCGGGTTAACAAGAACCCACTCCAGATCCTGCAGGCGGTGGGCTTCATCACGGACTGCCTGGAAGACCATAATGCCATCCAGCGAGCTGATAAGTACACTGGAGAGCAGATCTTTGGAGACTTGTAGTGCCTCCTCTGCCTCCTTACGCGCGGTTTTGTCCTCTAAGAAGACGATGCTTCCGCCGCGTTCGCCATTGCTACGGTACCACGGACGGACCTCCCACCGGACCCAGAAGCGTTGCCCGGTGGTGCGGACGAGCCGGGCCTCTTCGCCCTGCTCCACCCGCTCTTCCTTCACCGTCTTCAGCACCCGCTTCCAGTGTCCATCCGGGTCCTCGAAGTAGTCAAAATGCGAAGCGCCGGTGAGCTCTTCCCCCCGCAGGTTGAAGTCCGTGATCCATCGGCTGCTGACCATGACGTAGCGGTCTTCCGCGTCCACCATGGCAACAGCGGCCGGCATGTGCTGCACGAACAGGCTCAGTAGCAGCTCACTCTCGGGGATGTCTTGACCTGGACTGCCCGCTGTGTCGCCGGTAGCCGCGCCGGAGGGCGCTGCGTCTTCGGTTGAGCGGGAGGGGGAAAACGAGGGCATGAAGAAAAGCAGGCGATTAACATAAGGGCCCGGGCGACTGCAGCCATGTGCGGCACCATCAAGCGGTTCGTACGACGGTGTAACGAAGCTGTTCACACGTAGCGAGCGGAACGAGGGGTCGGTCAGTTCTCTGACGTCTCGCGCATAAAGCGGTCGCTGAGTTCAGCAAAGCTATCGCCACCGTACTTCCGAAGCACCGCATTGGCGATGGTGAGCGCCACGGTCGCCTCAGCCACCGTAGAGGCAGCAGGCACGCTGGTGACGTCACTCCGCTCGTAGCGGGTGGGTTGCGGCTCGCGGCTGGCAATATCAACCGTCCCGAGGGGCTTGATAAGTGTAGGGATGGGCTTCATAAACCCACGCACGATGATGGGCATGCCGTTCGACGTGCCGCCTTCGATGCCGCCCGCATTGTTGCTGGTGCGGCGCAGCCGGCCGTTCTCATCTTCGGTGATGGGATCGTGGATGCGCGAGCCCGGGCGGTAGGCCCCTGCGATGCCGTTGCCCACCTCCACCGCCTTCTGTGCCTGGATAGACATGATGGCGTGCCCGAGTTGACCGTCCAGGCGGTGCTCCCAGTGCACGTAAGAGCCAAGACCCGGGGGTACCCCGGTAACGACCACCTCATACTGCCCGCCCAGCGAGTCGCCCGCCTTTTTCGTAGCTTCGATGTGCGCGATGCATTCTTCGGTAAGGTCCTCCCGTAGCATGCGCGTCTCACTGGCATCGGCCGCCTCGTAGACCGCCCGCGCCCCGCCTTCGTCGATAAGCGCTTGCACCGCGTCGGCCCAGTCTTCCGGCGTCTCATAGCCTACCTCGCCCAGCCGAACGACGTGACTGCCGACTTCAATCCCCAGCTCTCGCAACAGCTGCCGGGCCACCGAACAGCACGCCACGCGCATGGCTGTTTCACGGGCCGACGAACGCTCAATGACGGGCCGGATGTCGTCGAACCCATATTTCTGCGTGCCTACCAGGTCCGCATGACCGGGGCGCGGAAGCGTTACCTTTTCGATGCCCTCCCCGGTGCCCTCAACGGCCATGGTCTCTGGCCATCCCGCCTTGTCTTTCTTGTGCGAGGCATTCGGGAGGTGGAGTGCGATGGGGCTCCCCATGGTTTTGGAGAAGCGCACGCCCGCGTCAATCCGAACCTTGTCGCGCTCGATCTTAGAGCGCCCCCCACGGCCATACCCGAGCCACCGACGGGCGAGGTGTTCGTTGAGGTCATCAGCGGTAAGAGGTACGCCAGCCGGAACACCTTCAACAATGCCAGTGAGGGCGGGGCCGTGCGACTCGCCGGCCGTGAGAAATCGAATCATGGGGTGGGGTTTACTGCGAAAAGACGAAACGAGCAGACTGTGGGGTTATGGCCATGCACAGGAGATCATCGCATGCACGACATAGCGTAACTGCACCACAAACATACACCTCAGGACCAAGAGTTGCGCCCGGTCAGTCATCCTCCACAGGAGATTCAATATCGTAGAAAGCGCTAATGCCTCCCGGGCGCTTCACACGGAGGAGCACGCGATCCTGCGTGCCGACGGCCGCATTCAGGACGCGCTGCGCTTCCTCAGCCGAGCCGACAGATTGCTCGTCCACGGCTGTAATGACACCTCCGCGCGGCAGCCCACCGCGCGAAGCCCGTCCACCGCGCTCCACGAAGGCTACGTAGGCACCGGTTGGGGTGAGTTCCGACTGCTCTCGCTCCGTCAGGTCCCGCAAGCCCAGTCCCCAGGCCGGCAGATCGATGATGCGGGCGTCGGGGACCTCAGCTTCCGGCTCGGCGCGCTCCCGCTCGGCACCATTCGGCGCGTCTGAGGGGCCGTCGAACCAGTTGGCGTACGCCGGACTGTCGCTACCCTGGAGCGTGAGCGTAAGGCGGCGCTCCTCTCCGTTGCGGCGTACCGTCACTGGTACCGCATCGCCCGGGCGGAACTGTGCGACAGCGCTCTGCAGCTCATTCGGCTCCGCCACCTGGCGCTCACCAATGGCCATCACCACATCGCCTGAGCGGATGCCGGCCATGTCGGCTGCCCCGTTGCGGGTCACGCGCTCGATGTAGACGCCGGCCACCTCGTCCAGCCCAAGCTCGCGGGCCGTACGGCTATTGATGGGAGCAATCTCAACCCCCATAAATCCCCGCCGCACCTCCCCGAAGTCAATCAAATCCTGAGCGACGCGGACCATAAGGTTGGCTGGTACGGCAAAGCCATAGCCCTCATACGAGCCGCTTTCGGTGGCGATCGCCGTGCTGATGCCGACCAGTTGGCCATCCAAGTTAACGAGTGCCCCACCCGAGTTTCCCGGGTTGATGGCCGCGTCGGTCTGGATGAAGTCCTCAATCCGAAACGCATCGTCAATAATATTGACCTGTCGCCCAAGGGCGCTCACGATGCCAGCCGTAACCGTGGAGGTGAGACGAAAGGGGTTGCCCACCGCGATGACCCACTCACCTACCGCTACCTCAGACGAGTTGCCAATGGCTGCTACCGGCAGGGGCCTGTCGGCGTCTACCTTGATGACCGCGAGATCCGTAGACGGGTCGGTGCCCACAACATCTGCCGCGTACTGTCGCTTATCGGCCAGGGTGACGCGGATGTTCTCCGCACGGCCCACCACATGCTGGTTCGTAATGATGTGCCCTTCATCACTTATGATCACTCCGCTACCCACGCTCTGCCGACGGAACTCCCGAAAGAACCGATCGGGCGCGTCCCGACCATCGAACCGAAAAACCTCGTCCGACGTGCCGCCCCGGGGCGCATTTTCGACCTCGATGAAGACCACCGCGGGTGTTACATGCGTCGCCACTTCCTTGAATATCTGGTTCAAGGTCATGATGTCCGTCAGCACCGGGGCACGTGCGGAGTCTACCACCGGTGCTGTCTGGCCCGGGGCGTTGGCGGCCTGCGCCCCCAGCTCCACCCGCTCCACGATTTGGGGCGGCTGCGCTGTCTGGTTGACGTACAGCAGCATCACCAGAATACCGATAAACAGCCCGACCAGTAGCAGGCCCAATCGTAAGAGCACGGTATAACGGCGATCAGACATAACAGGCAAGACAAAGCGGGGACAGACCAGAAGGGCATGCAGCAAGGGCCGGGGGGCCTCCGTGCTCGGTGCAGAGCATCAGGAGTGCGTGGCCGACGTACCCACATGCGTTTCAAAAAGCGTGTGAACCGCAGCATAGGCGTCTTGGGCTAACGCTCTACGACCCATGCTGTTAGTAGGTATGGGCCTACCCGCACGCACCCTCATGGTTGCATGGCGGAGGCCGAGAAGGGTCCATCCGTAGGCCGCGAAGGAGCGCTCTCCTCCGGCCCACGCGGCCACCGTTGGCACGTCGGATGCGGGAGCACCCTCAGCGGTTGCGAGCCAGAGGTACACCGGCAGAACGTGTGCATCATCGCGGCCGGCCACGGAGAGGAAGACCCCGGTCTTGAACGGACGCACCGTCTCCCCGTGCGTCGTCGTACCTTCCGGAAACGCCACCACGGGGACGCCGGCCGCCATGCGATCGTGCATGGCGTCGATCAGCGCCCCCACGTTTTGGGCACGGCCCCGCTCAACAAACAGCACGCCCATCTGCCGCGCTACCCAGCCGATGAAAGGCCAGTCGCGCACCCCGGCATTGGCCACGAGGGTTACCGGGCGAGTCGCACTCAGAACGAGCGGATCCAACGCCCCAATATGGTTGCTGACGATGAGGTCGGCCTTGGCTTCTGCGATGGCTGGTTCAACGGACCGCCGGATGCCCATCACAAAGCACAACCAGCGGCTTCCGTATTGCTGGGACCGGGCTCGAAAGCGAATCTCGGCCTCCGGCGATAGCAACCACGCGATCAGCTGAACGCCTGCACAGTAGATTGCACTCGACACGATGATGATCAGCAGGCGGCAGACGCGCCGGAGCGTACGCATGAACATCAGGACTCAGCGGGAGGAATCGCTATCGAGAATGGCTGGCGCGCTGGTGGTTTTCGATGGTGAGGCTGCAGACGACCCAGGCGCTCTGCCCTCTTTGGGCGTATCGGTCGATTCCTCGGCCCCGGGAAAGGTCACCATAAACGTTGTGCCCTCCCCTTTCTCACTTTCCACCTCAATGGTCCCGTCCATCATATCCACGAGGCGCGCAGTAATGGACAACCCCAAACCGCTCCCTTCGTGCGAGCGGTCAAGTCCCGACGACTCCTGCTTGAACTCCTCGAACAGATGCGGCAGAAACGCCTCGTCAATGCCCACCCCCGTATCCGACACCTGCAATACGACCGTCCGCGCCTGTGCCACCACGTTAACCTCCACGCGGCCCTCATTCGTAAACTTGATCGCATTGCCCACGAGGTTGAACAGGATCTGCTCCAGGTAGCGGCGGTCGACGAACGCCTCTGCATCATCGGCATTGGGCAGAACTTGCATTGCCAACCCTTTTTGCTCGGCCAAGGGCTGCAGCATTCGAGCAATCCGCTCGGCCAGAGCCCGTATCTCTACAGGCTCGCGCTCCATGTCCACCATCCCCGCACGCAGCTTGGCGATATCAAGCAGCGAGTTGACTGTGCTGAGGAGGCGTTGGCCGTTCATCTCAATGAGCTCAAGGAATTCGCTCCGGTGGTCATCGGTCTCTTCCTGCAAGACGGACGTAAACCCAAGGATTGCCGTTAGCGGCGTGCGGAGTTCATGGGAGGTGTTGGCCAGGAACTCGTCTTTCATCTTGTTGGCCTGCTGGAGCCCCTGGTTGGCCTGCTGAAGACGCCGGTTGGCCTGCTTCAGGCGCTCATTAACCACACGCTCCCGAGCCAGCTCCCGCGCCTGCCGCTCGGCTCGCTTCCGCTCCTGTACAGCCTGGCGGTAGTTGTACCCGAGCAATAGCAAAATGCCTACCCCACCCGCATACAGCGCAAACGCCCACCACGTGCGGTACCAGGGCGGCAGCATCTCAAACGAGAACGCCGCAGCTGCTCCGCTAACCCCCTGGGCGTTCCGGGACTCAACCTCCAGCCTGTACGTTCCCTCCCATAGATTGGTGAGGCTGACGGCCCCACGATTCGTCCATTCCGACCACCCATCGTCCAACCCGACCAAACGGTAACGAAAGACGGTTTCTTCGGGCTGATTGAACGTGGGAGCTGCAAACTCGAACCGGATTCCCGTCTCGGAATACGCAAAGGCTGGGACCTCGTCCAACATCTCGGCGCCGCCATAATACACATACTGCCCGTCCCCACTGCTCACGCGCCGCACCAGCGTGCGAAAGGGTCGGTCGTATTGCTTCTGCACGTTCGGGTCGTACCGCAACAGCTCGTCGCCAGAGCCCATCCAGAGGATGCCGCTGTCTTCTGCATAAAAGTTGATGGGGGTGCTTTTGCCAAAGCGCAGGGCGTGGGGTGCATCTCGTGTGTAGCCCCCATCGCCATCCGGGATGAGGCGCTCTACCGTTCCATCGCTGTAGGCCAACCAGGCATCGTCATCGAGACCCTCGACCAGCGCCAATACGCTATCCGTAGGGGCTTGGCTTCCTTCGGTGAGGGATCTATCCGGGGCAAAACGCTCGGCCTCAGGGTCGTACTTGAAGAAGCCCTCCGCGATAGACAGCGCGTACAAGTCGTCATGCATCTCCACAAGCACCGATCCATCCGTCGGCAGACCATCCGCTTCGTCGAACGACCGCGCTTCTTGCACGCGGGGTTCTTGATCGTCGGGCCCCGTCAAGGAAAGACGTTCTATCTGCCCCCCGTCGCCCTCAAGCCACAAGGTTGAGGCATCGGTCTCGCGCACCGAGCGAATGCTTCCACTTGTTGCTGCAACGGCACGCTCACGCACCCACCCCTCTTCCGGGGTCTCCTTGAAGATCGACAGGCCGTCTCTGTGCCCAACGTAAACGGTACCTTCGTGGATACTGGAATGCCGCAGTGCATACACATTGCCCCGCATCCGCTCCACGACATCTGCCGCATCTGGGCTTTCTTGTAGCGTAAACAGACCGTCGTCAGTGGCTACCCATAGAAAACCGTCTATGGCCATTAAGCTCCATACCGCAACCTCTGGCATGTCGTCGACCCGCTGGAACGTAATCGGTGTATCTAAACTTGCTGCAGACGGCCGATGCATGACGAATAGTCCCGTGCTGGTGCCTACATACAGCCGATCCCCAAATCGGTGGACGCGATTGACCGTTCCCCGCAGGCCATCGTCGGCCGTGAACCTTGTAATCTGAGCGGGTAGATCCACGCGCACAAGTCCCCGGTTATTGAGTGCCAGCCATAATGCCCCCTGCTGGTCTTCAAAGACGAAATTAATCCAGTTGTCTGGCAGACCATTCCCTTCGTGTAGCTGATACAGCAGGTTACCTTCTTGGTCGACAAGCCCTACTCCGCCTCCGAGGGTGGCCAGCGCGTAGAGCCCTCCCTCGAGTTTTGTGCCGTGATACAGACGACTCTCGCGCAAAAACGGATCGACCGAGGACGATAAGGCCTCTACCTCGTTACCATCGTGAACGTACAACCCTTGGCGCGTGGCAATCATGAGTTGGTCGGTTTCTCCCACTGCCTCAATCATGTGGATGCCCGTAGAGGCAAACTGAGCCCCTCCCGGCAGTAGCTCCAGTTGGCCATTGCGTACCTCTTGTAGCCCCACACCCTGTTCATTCACAAGCACCCGGCCATTGACACTGAACGACGTATGAAAGATGGTTTCCGTTGTGAGTA
>LFFM01000804.1_pt1 | contig 22221 bp, 22 predicted proteins | sample 643131 | NCBI WGS metagenome assembly LFFM01 (sample SAMN03777445, study PRJNA286221) | soda lake metagenome | biome: soda lake; feature: Kulunda steppe; material: water; isolation source: sample Tc-Br brine of Tanatar trona crystallizer | place: Russia: Kulunda steppe | collected 2011-07
CGCCGTCGAACTGCTCGCCGATCGCAAACTCGTCGCTCTCAGCGGGAAGCGTTCGTGAACAGCCGGCCAGTCCGGTCGTCGTCGCGGCCGCGACGAGGCCGGCAAGCATAGCGCGTCGTCTCATGGCGTGGGGATCGGACCGGACTGGGTATATAAATGATCAAGGCACAGAGGATCGTTGTAGTCTCTTGGATCGGTCGATCAGGCTACCACAGCCTGGTCTGCCCGGCTATACGCGGTTGTTTATAAGGACGGATCGGAGACGAAGCCCGACCGTTCACGCGACTCATTTATAAACGGCTATCGGCGACTCAAGCGGTCAACGGTGACCGGTTCAAAAGCTCCGCATGTTTCCGTATAAACTGCTAACTGTGACTGTGGATCAGCGGCGAACTCCTCCAAAGCCCCAGCCGTGAGAGCGCCGTACGCTCGCTGCGCTCCTCACTCGGTCGCAGGCTCCCTCGTTGCGGTGCTTGCGTTGCCTACGGCGCTCTCACGGCTGCCCCTTTGAGTCCCGCCCCGCCACCGCACCTCACGCCTCCCCAGCCTCGTCGGCGACCCCCGCCGGACCGCTCGGCGGGGGTCGCCGACTCCCTCGCGCGCGTTTCTCGCGCGCGCGCCGAGCACACTGGTCGGAAGTCTCCTACTCCGTTTATAAACCACCCGTTCAGGACGATGATGCCACTTATAAATACTCACGAACCCCTCGTCGAGTGGAAGGCGTTCCGATATCGCTCATTTCGGGCGTTTCAGTCCCGAACGATTCGTTTCTCGCCGTCCTCGTCGACCACATCCAGTCCGTGTTCGTGGACGAACGCGGCGGTGTAGTCGGGGACGATCCGCTCGGCAGCAAAGCGCGCGCGCAACAGCGGGATCGTGTCGATCAGGTCCTCACGCGTCTCCAGTGAGGGGAGACTCTCGACGAACTCGACATCGAGTCCGGCGTCGCGACCGCGGTTCGCAAGCGTTGGCAGCGCGAGCCCCTCGAACGCGCCCTCGAAGTCGATCGGCTCGGTGAAGCCCACGTAATGGACCCGACCGCGCGTCGACGGGCCGATGACGACCCCGTTGGTCCGGAGTTTCATCGCCGCGGAGTCGATCAGGGTCCGCGAGAACATCGCCGTGCTCGGGGTTACGACGGCGACTGAGTCGGCACCCTCCTCACGAAGTAGGTGGGTGACGGTGTTGCCGGCGCGTGCGCCGAACGACGACCCGACCTGTCGCTCGAAGCGTGCGTCCCCGGTTCCGCCGAGGGTGTCCGCGACCAGCGCACGGAGCGACGCCTCGGGCGGCGTGTCGGTCCGGTGTGACTCCGGAATCGACTCCTCGTCAGGATAGTTGACGAGCAGTTCCCCGCCGGAGCGGTCGATCGCGAGGACGGCGTCTCTAAAGGCGGCTTCGTACAACTCCGCGGCCTCGGCGGTCGACAGCGGTGTCGACTCCGCGAGCCCGGTTGCGACGAGCCCCTCGCGGGGCGGGTTCGCCAACACGGCGACGACGGTCATACGCGAACGGAATCACGGTGTGGCCTTCAACCCGTGGTTTTGGCTCGTCCGCCGAGCAGTCGGCGTCTCTCAGGAGAAGTCGCGCCGCATCGCGATCTCGAACCACGGACACAGCCGGAGCTGCCGGTACAGCGCTGGATTCTCGTGGAGATGGTCGTAGTCGACCCACAGACGACCGCCGATCTCCTCGTCGTCGGGATCGAGTGACGTGTCCTCCAGCGTGACTTTCAGTACGGAACAGACCTCCCACTCGACCCCCTCGTTGGGGTAGTACCGCTTGTATTCGAATCGGTCGGTGACGCGGAGGTCGTCGTACTGGTCGGGCGTGATCCCCAACTCCTCTTCGAGTCGCTGTTCGGTCGCGTCCTCCTGTGACTGCCCCTCGACGGGGTGTGAGGCGACCGTTCCGTCCCAGTGGCCGTCCCACAGCCGCTTATTTGGGGCACGCTGGGCGAGTAGTATCCGCCCGTCGGCGTCGAAGACGAGACAGGTGAACGCCCGATGGCGTATTCCGTCGCCCGTGTGGGCGTCGAGACGATTAACGGGTCCCTGTTCGGTATCGTCGGGATCGACGGCGATGACGTCCTGTGCTGCGTTCGCGTGGTCGATGTCGGCGTCGCCGACGCCACCATCCGGATCCGCGGTCCCGGCGTCCTCAGAGCTCATACCCTGACGGTCGACCACCAGCACTAATAACTGTTCGATACGCCGCCGGTTGGGTCGAAGTAGTCTCAGTCCGTCCCAACGCCGCGGACCCGCTCATCCCGCGGTGGTTCTGATCCCGGTCATCGTGCGGAAATTCGACTCGGTTCGACGCGCTTAAACGGTTGCCGCGGGTATCTCACGGGGATGAGTGACCCGGCGCTCGACGTTGTCGAGTTCGTGTTGACGACACACTTCTACACCGAGAATCGCGACCTCGACGAGAACGATCTGCCCCCGCGCTTCCGGCAGGTCTTCTGGTCGGACGACGCCACGGACGACGCTCCGGGCGGCGTCGAGCGGCCGCTGACAGCGACCGACGAGACCACGCGGACGGCGACCGGCGTCGAACGCCCGTGGGACGCCGTCTCCGACCTGCTTTTCACCCAGCACACCGAGTTCTCCGGCGAGATCACGGTTACCCAGCCGGAGATGGGCTTAGAGTGGTATCGGGACCACGCGGACGACGAGCGAATCGAATCGAATCCGACGCTGGTGGCGGCGCTTGCCGCGGCCGAGGATGTCGACGCCCCCATCAGCCACGAGGAGTCCCGTAGCAACGTCCGCCCCATACAAGCTGACCGCGTCTGGATCGACGCGCTCCTTGAGGAGTACTTTGACGAGGACGACGACGCCGAGATGCTCGATCTCGTCAACGTTCGCGCGCCCGAGGAGATCGAGACCACGCTCACCGACCTCGTGTTGACAGGCGATCAGGAGGGCGAGATACAGAAGATCGTCAAGGCGATCGAACACCGCGAGTACCTCGCGAGCATCGGGCTCCGTGAGATCGGGAAGCTGTTGTTCGTCGGGCCGCCCGGAACCGGAAAGACGACCGTTTCTCGGGCGCTCGCACACGAGCTCGGTGTTCCACTCGTCGAGGTAAAGATGTCGATGATCACGAGTCAGTACCTCGGTGAGACGGCCAAAAACGTCGAGAAGACGTTCGAGGTCGCCAAACGACTCTCGCCGTGTATCCTCTTTATTGACGAGTTCGACTCCGTCGCGAAGACCCGCCGGTCGGACGAGCACGCGGCGCTGAAACGCGCCGTCAACACGCTGTTAAAATCGATCGACGAGGTCTCACTCGTCCGTGACGAGGTGCTCCTCATCGGCGCGACGAACCATCCCGATCAGCTCGATGCCGCCGCATGGCGTCGGTTCGACGAGATCGTCAACTTCCCCAAACCGGACCGGGACATGCGTGCGGACATCCTCCGAGTCGTCACTCGCGAGATGGATATTGCGGAGTTCGACCCCGAGGTTGTCGCCGACCGAACCTCGGGGCTTACGGGATCGGACCTCCGGATGGTTCTCAGAGAGGCCGTGTTGGGCGCGCTCACCGAAGACCGGATGACGATCACCCAGGAAGACGTGATGGAAGCTGTCGAAGACTTCGAGGAGCGAGACAACCTGAAGAACATGGACATGATCGACGGAGAGGGCGCGGAGCTGCTCGGCGAGACGGACGACGAGGGACACGACCACGGCGCGGGCCACGACCACGGCGATGGCTCCGGCGACGCCCACGACCACGCGCACCCGCAAGACTAAGCTGCTGTGCGCTCTGTCCGCTACCGTTTTGAGTCTCGTCGCACGCCGGAGATCGTATAGCCGAACCCACGGTCGACTACCGCCGGGTCGAATCCGAGCGCGTCGAGATCGGTCGCAAGCGCGTCGGGAGCCCGGAACTGTGACCCCATTCCGATCGCGCGCTCCCCGGCGGCAAGCGCCCGTCCGAGCGGGTGTGTCGGGTCGAACTCGCGGATCACGAGGACGCCGCCGGGTGCGAGCACGCGAGCCGCCTCCGCGAGCGCTGCCCCCTGATCGGGGAGGTGGTGAAACGCGTCGACGATGACGACGGCATCCACGGCATCGTCGCGAAACGGAAGTCGCCCCGCGTCGCCCGCCACGGCCGATAATCCGCGTTCAGTTCGGGCGCGGGAAAGCATCCCTATCGAGACGTCGACGACGCTGATCTCCGGGCCCGTGAGCGCCGCGGCCGCCCGTCCCGAGCCGCCGCCGACGTCGAGGAGTCGATCGATGGGCCGCTCTGCCCGCTCGAACCCGGCAGCCAGCGCCCGCCCGCTCGCGGACGGCATCACGAAGTCGTACAGGGGCGCGATCCGGTCGAAGAACCGAACGTCTCCCACGCCGTACATACCGGAACTCCGCGACCCGACCGTTTATAAACCCCGATCGATCGGCGATGGGAGACCCACCGAGGTGGTTTAGTATCCGAGTCCATATCAGGGGTATGGAGTTCGTCGTCGTCGGGGCACCGGGTGAGGGGGTGACCCTTCGGCTAGACTATCGAGCGTTCGCGTACGCCGGCAAGTTCGTGGTCGGCGCACCCGGGACGGCAGCGTTGTACACCGACGACGGCTCGCCGGCAGCACCGGACTGGACACCGGAGGAACCGCTTCCGGGGACAGTTGACCCCGACACGTTCACACGCGACGTGCTTGCCGCCGTCTCCTTCTCGCCTGACCGGACGGATCCGGATCGGTGTCGGCTCCGCTACGTCACCGTCCATGCCGCGCGCCGCGGTGAGGGACTCGGTCCGCGGTTGATAACGCGAACCGTCGCGTGGCTGGCGGAGGCGGGATACGACCGCGTTCGGATCGCGGTGAACAACCCGTTCGCCTACGAGGCGCTATATAAATGCGGCTTCGCGTACACCGGCGAAACGACGGGTATCGCGGAACTCGAACTGGAGCGACCGGCAGGCTGCCCCGCCGACGAACACGCCGACGCGGAGCGGTATCGCTCCGGCCTCGCTGTCTTTGACGAGCGCGAGGGAGTCTCCGACTCCGAACGTCGGTTCCTCAACGCCCGGCTGGGTGGTACGGACGGAACCGAAGGGAGCGTGACCAGCGACGAACCGGCGACCGGGCCGGGCGTCTCTCCGCCGGAGATTGTCGAACACAAGTAGTCGCCAGAGCTCGATCAGTTCGCCACCCAGATCCCGTAATTCAGCGCGGTCGCGAACGCGACCCACCCGAGGTACGGGGCGAGAAGGAGAGCGGCACGTCGGTCGATCCGGTCGAATGCGGCCATCGTCGCGGGAACGAGAAGCAAAAGCGCCCCGAGTACGACGAGGCCGAGGTCCGGTCGTTCGAGTCCCCAGAAGACGGGGGACCACGAGACGTTGACCGCGAGCTGAAGTCCGAAGAGGCCGAGCGCGACCCGCGTGGGACGGTGTTGTGGGAGGATTCCGGACGAGACCCCCGCGGCCGCGTCGTGCGCTCGTCCCTTTCGGATCACGAGCACGACGGCGACACCCATGAGCGCGTACAGGGTTGGCCAGACGACACCAAACGCCCAGTTCGGCGGGTAAAACGACGGGAGCGTCAAGGACGCGAACCACGCGCTTCCAGTCGCGGTAAAGGGGACGCCCAGCGCCCCGACCGCGTTGACGACAATCGCGGCCGTGACCATCGCCAGCGCGTCACGGCGGTCAAACGGCCTCGGATCGACCCTCGTGGTTTCCATACCTCTCGTTGGCTCCGGACCGTGTTAAACGTCGTTCCAAGTTGTCACGCCCGACAGGGACGAGCCAACTTGACGCCAACGGGAGGGAATCTAAATCGCGTCGTAATCCTCCCGAAACGTCTCTAGCGTCGCGGCGAGAACGCCAATAACGATAGGGCCGACGAACAGCCCTGTGAATCCGATCGAGTAGACGCCGCCGAACACGCCGACGAGGATGACCCCCGGGTTCAGATGCGCCTGCTGATCGATGACGATCGGACGCGCGTAGTTGTCGACCATGGAAACGACGGCGACCCCGTAGATGGCGAGGAGCACTCCCGCCGTGACCTCGTCGATGACAACCAGATACGCCGCCGCTGGCCCCCACACGAGGAAGGCACCGATGAGAGGTAATAACGCGAGAATCGCCATCACGAACGTCCAAAAGACGACGTTCGGGATCCCAACAGCCCAGAGACCCGCTCCGGCAATGAGCGCTTGTAATAAGGCAACAGAGATGTGTCCGATCACGACTCCCCGAGTGGTCGCGTCCACCTTTGTAAGAAGATCGTCGGTGACATCGGCCGGCAGCGGTATCATCGACCGTAGCCACGAAACGAACTGCGGTCCGTCCATCAGTGTGTAGTACACTAAAAAGACCGCGAGCGCGAGCCCGAGTGACGCACGCAGCGCGCTCGTCAGTATCCCGCCGAGCCCGCCGAACAGCGTGTCGAGGAGCACGTCACCGGTCGTGATGAACCACCCCTCGATGTCGAACTCCTCTCCGGTGAGTTCGGCGATCCGAGCCTCGATAGCGACGATATCAATGTCGCTCTCGCCGGCCGCAATTGCCGTGAGATCCTGTACGAACACAAACGAGATGTACACGAACGGAATGATCACCGCGATGATCGACCCGAGGATGAGTACCACCGCGGAGGCCATCTCCGTGGCACGAATCGTGAGCGCGTTGCGTCCCTCGGCTATCGGCGCGAGCCGCGTTGAAATGAACTCGTGGAACGGGAACAGGACGTACGCGAGGATCACCGAGGCGATGACGTACTCAAAAAACGGCGAGATAATGACGAGGGTGAGGACTGAGACGAGCGCGATCAACAGGAGAAGAAACGACTGACCGCGGTTCATGCCGACCGATCAACCCACGTCTTGATAAAGTGGACGGCTTGCTCTCGGCTCGGAGCTGTCCCGACGCTTCGGTTCAGGTCACGCGCTCGCCTCGTCCTCGTCCAGTCCGGGTGCGGCCGCTGGGTCGACGTCTTCCGGCTCCTCGGTGTCGCCACCGATCACCGTCTCGCCCTCGTCGGTCTCGACGTACACGTCGTCGGCGAAGCCGGCGAGCGCGTTCTCGTATTCCGGAGTCTTCAACCGCTCGGGCGTCGCCGGCGCGTCCGCGATCCCTGCCGCCGGTCTGAACTCGCCGAGCGGGTCGTCGATCGTGATTCCGTGCTCGGTGAAAAACGAGTCGTACCGGCGGTAGTGTTCCTCCAACTCCTCGGCTGGAATCTCCATCATCTCCGTCCAGCCGTGGTTGAAGAAGTCGAAGTTTGCCTGAATGTGTGTGATCTCACGGGCTTCCGCCTCCTTCAGCCCAGCTTCTAGCCCGGCAACGTAGGTGTCCATCGTGGCGTCGAAGAAATCGTCCAGGTGCTCGCGTCGCTCCTCCCGACGATCCTCGTCTGCCTTGTTGAGGAAAATGCTCGTGTGCATATCGACCAGTTTGTCGTTGGCGACGTCGCCAACGACCGGGGTTGTCAACGCCTTCTTCGCGGCCCAATGGCGGATGTTCTGCCGGATCTTCATATGATCGATCGGTGCCGAACGGCCTTGAATCTGTGGCGTTCCCCGCGCCGGATCGATTCGTCGATGAGCGATGTCACTCATCAACCCGTTCCGATGGTGACCTCGAGCCGCATTTATATACGGTCTCGCCTATCGATACCCATGTCCGACGCCACCGCTCCGGCCCGATCACAGTTCGTGTTCGAGTACGACCCCGGCGAGTTGCGGTGTGGTCGCGGCCGTGTCTCCGACCTCGACGCGGTTCTCGACGCCCGCGACCTCGACGGCGCGCTCGTCGTTACCGGGTCGAACGTGGGTGCCAACCCCGAGGTGATGGACCCGGTCAAGGCGGGTCTTGGCGACCGACCGGTCGAGGTGTTCGACGAGACGACCCCGGAGAAGTACCTGTCGACGGGACTCGCTGCGGCAAAGCGCGTGCGAAGCGGGCCGTCCGATGCGCTCGTCGCTGTCGGCGGCGGGAGCACCCTCGACGTGGCGAAGGTGGCGAGCGCGCTCGGGAGCCACGATCACCCGGAGACCGCGGCGGAACGCGCGACCGAGACAGGGACGGTCACGGTTGCCGACAGCGGTGATCCGACGCCGGTCGTCGCCGTTCCGACGACGCTCGCGGGCGCGGACCTCTCGGTCATCGCTGGCGTGGGACTCTCGCTCGATCCGGCAGGCGTCCCCGAACAGGAGATCCCGAACGGCTCCGCGAGCGACCGCCGACTCATGCCAACAGCGCTGGTGTACGACCTTGCGCTGTTCGAGACCACGCCGAAGTCGGTGCTGTGTGCCTCCGCGATGAACGGGTTCGACAAGGCGATCGAGTGTCTCTACTCGCCGCACGCGACCCCGATCACCGACGGAACGGCGATGCGTGCGCTCTCGCTGATGCGATCGGGGTTCGAAACGCTTCCCGAAGCGGAGATGGACGAGCGAAAGCTGTACGAGGCGGTCTCGGGAGTCGTTCTCGCCCAGTACGGTATCTCCACGCCGGGAACGTATCGCGCCTCGATCATTCACGCGTTCGGCCACGGCTTTTCACACGACTACGATGTCCATCAGGGGACCGTTCACGGAATCGTTGCCCCGCACGTTCTGGAGTACGTGTTCGGGGAGGTCGACGGGCGACGAGAGCTGATCGCGGAGGGGCTGGGTGTCGCGAGGGATTCGGATGTCGGAGGCGACGCAGACGCCGTGGCCGACGCGGTCGTCGACGCCGTAGTCGGCGTTAGCGACGATTTGGGACTCCCGTCGCGGTTACGGGAGCTCGATGGGCTCTCGCGGGAGCAGTTTCCACGAATCGCGGAGACGATCGTGTCGGACGGGCTTCTCGCTGCGTCTCCCGTAGAGCCGAGCGAAGCGGATATACACTCGGTGTTAGACGCCGCGTGGTGACGAGTGTCCCGCGCAAGTCGTGGACCGTCTCCGCATATTTAGTTTCAAGCTTAAATAGTGTAATATACAGCGTATACCGCGTTTTGGCGGACGTATGCGACTGTTTTTCGGTCTCTCAGACGGGATGACAACCCACTTTACCCCCGAATCCGAACGGCAGATCATGAGCGATTCGTACGTGATCATCGGGGACGGAATCGCGGGGGCCTCCGCGGCCGAGACCCTCCGTCAAGAAGCGCCGGACGCCGATATCACGGTCATTACGGACGAGGGAGAGTCCCTCTACAATCGGATCCTGATCAAGGAGTACGCCAAAGGGAAGCTTCCAGAAGCGCCCATCTCGATCCACGACGAGTCGTGGTACGACGACCACGACGTGGACCTCCGCCTCGATACGGTCGTCGTCGACATTGACGTCGAAAACGACGAGATCCGGACCCACGAGGGAGAAACCGTTGGGTACGACAAACTCCTGCTGGCGATTGGCGGGACGCCACAGCAGCTTCCCGTCGAGAACGCCGACGCGGAGGGGATCCACCACTTCTGGACGTTCCAAGACGCCCGAAAAATCAAGAAGAGCGTCGAGGACGCCGAGCAAGGCGTTATCGTCGGTGCCGGGCTCCTCGGCATCGACTTCGCGGCGATCTGTGGCGCACAGGACGTCGACGCGAAGTATCTGATGCGTGGCGACTCTTGGTGGCGGTACGCGCTCTCGAACGAGGGGGCCGAGATTATGCACGAGGCGATGCGGGAACGTGGCGTCGAGCCTGTCTTCGATTCCGGTGTCGATCGGTTCGAAGTCGACGACGACGGCCACGTCGAGGCCGCGGTCGACCCGAACGGCGAGCGCTACGAGTGCGACTTCGCGGGCGTCGCGATCGGTCTCGACTTGAACACCGAGATTGTCGAGGGCACGCCCATCGAGGTCGATGACGGCATCGTCGTCGACGAGTATATGCGGACGAACGTCGACAACGTGTTCGCTGCGGGCGACATCACGCGCTTTTATGACGTGATCCTCGGCGAGCAGGCGCAAAACGGTGCGTGGGGGTCCGCAAAAGAACAGGGAACGATCGCTGCGCGGAACATGATCGACTACGAGAGCGAGGGGTTCGAGTGGGTGTCGTCGTACTCGATCACCCACTTCGACTTCCCGTTCCTCTCCTTCGGTCACCCGACGCTCGGCGACGACTCCGTCGAAGCGACCACTGCCGAGGGCGAATGGCGACGCGTCGCGCTGAAGGACGGGCGCATCGTCGGCGGGGTGCTGATCGGCGACCTCTCACCGCAGTCGGCGTTTAAGAAGCTGATGCGCGAAGGACGCGACGTGAGCGGACAGACAGAACTGCTGATGGAACCCGGGTTCGAGGTAGACGACCTCGCGGCGACGACGGAACAGTAGTCGGGTCGCAACGTCGAGCCCTATTCAATGCCTTTTCACGGTCTCGGCGTTTCCGTTTATACGATGGCTCGTGGCACCCCCGATGATCGACTGGACATCTCCGAGGACGGGTTTTTTGCGTCCTTCGTCGGGGCTCGTTCCGAACCGGTAATTTCGGTCAATGACAGCGGGACGATCGTCCACGTCAACCCCGCGACTGAGGACGTACTCGGATACGACACGGACGAACTCCTCGGTCGCCGGCTCGATACGCTGGTTCAGGGAGATCCTCACGACGAACATGGTCGGTCGATTTGTAGGATCCTCCGAAACACCGGCAAACTGGCCAACGAAGACGATCTGGTCGTGCCGCTTGAAACCGCCGCGGGGGACCGAGTCGTTCTCTCAGTACAGTTTCACGACCACGTGCTCGATGACCGGCCCGTCCATACCGGAGTGTTCCGGGAGCGGATCCACGGGGAGGAGAGTCGCGAACTGAAGACCTTCCGCAACCTGATAGAGCACGCCGGGCACGCGATCTACGTCACGGACATCGACGGCACGATAGAGTACGTCAATCCGGCGTTCACCGAACATACGGGGTACGAACCCGAGGAGGTGATCGGTCGTACGCCGGCCGTACTCAACTCGGGCGAAATGCCTGACGGGCATTTTGAGTCGTTGTGGGATACGATCCGTGCCGGAGAGGTGTACGAGGAGGAAGTAATCGACCAGCGTCGGGACGGAAGTCTGTATCACGCTCACCAGACGATCGCTCCCGTTCTCGACGACGACGGAGCTGTTTCGCGGTTCGTTGCCATTCAGACTGACATCTCTGATCGGAAAGCTGCCGAACGGCGGCTGAAACAGTACCGCGAGATCGTGGAACGGCTCGACGACCCGATCCTCCTCCAGAACCTCGACGGAGAGTTCGAACTGCTGAACGAGGCGGTCTGCGAGTTCGCCGGTCTTCCGCGTGAGGAGTTGTACGGGGCCGACGAGGCTGCCTTCATGGACGACGAGACCACGGCTGTCATCGCGGACCGTCGTCACGAGGTTCACAAAACCGAGGAACCGGTGGAGTACGAGACCTCGCCGACGTTCGGGCGGAGTGGGCGCGAGGCGACGTTCAGCACACGACGATACCCGTACTACGACGCGAACGGGGAGCTCGCGGGGACGTTCGCCATCTGCCGAGACGTAACGGACCTGAAGGAACGGGCGACGGAGCTAGAGCAGTTCGAACGTGCCGTCGACGGGGCGACGGACCTGATTGCGGCCGTCGATCGGAACGGGGAGTTCCTGTTTGCGAACCGGCGGTATCGAACCTATCACGAGATCGAGATGGATGACGTGACTGGCCTCTCGCTTACGGATGTCATCGACGAGGGACAGTATCCCGACGTGAAACGGAACGTGAACCGGGCGCTCCGCGGCCAGTCGATCGAGTACCGGACGACGCGGACGCATCCGGACCGCGGAACGCGGACGTTCGACGTGCGGTACTACCCGTTAACGACCGCCGGTAACGACGACGAGGTGGGCGGAGTCGTCGGTGTGCTTCGGGACGTGACCGACAGCGAGAATCGTGCGAAACAGCTCCGGGTCGTGGACCGGGTGCTCCAGCACAACCTCCGGAACGCGCTGACGGTCATACAGGGGCGGGCGAAACAGATCGCCGGCGACGACGACCCAGGGATCGACACCACGTCCGAGGCGGCCGAGGCCGCGTCGTACATCCTCTCACGAGCGGAGGCGCTCTTGACGACGAGCGAAAAGGCGCATCACATCACGGAGGTACTAGGCGATCCGGCAGACCCTGAGCCCATAGACATCGCCGTGACGGTGGAAAAGCTTGTCTCGTCGCTTGCGACGGCGTTCCCGTCGGCGACGTTATCGACGACGCTGCCGCGCGACGATGTCGCCGTCGCGTCGGCGACGGAGTGGATCGACCGCGCGCTGGAGGAGTTGGTCCGTAACGCAGTCATCCATCACGACCGTGACCGGCCAGTCGTCGATATTAGCGTGGACGTGACGGACGAACACGTCGTGGTCCGGGTCGCGGACGACGGTCCCGGGCTGACCGAGATGAACCGCGACGTGTTGGAGACCGGACGCGCGGTGGACGCGCTGTATCACGGAAGTGGGCTCGGGCTGTGGCTGGTGTACTGGGTGCTTCGAGGTTCAGGCGGATCGGCGACGGTCCGCGACGCGGAGCCGCGCGGAACCGTCGTGACCGTCACCCTTCCGCGTCACAAGCCGTAGTGTCGTCGGCTGGCTCGGTCGTTACGCCGCTCGCTTCGCGGGTACCCATCATTCTCGTGTCGAAGCTCGACACAACGTTTATGATTTACCATGACATATGATATCACATGCCAATTAGAGAACAGGGACGGCGAATGCGACTCCGACGAACCGGCACGATACCGCCCGAGGCGCGGATCCGTCACTACGACGAGCTCGGTGACGACGCGCAGGCGGCCGTGGCCAAACTGGCCGGTCGACCGCGGACGGCTCCGGAGGCGAGCGACCTCGACGACGGCGACGTGGTGAAATTCACCGACTACTACGTCGTCCGCGCTCGCTGACTGCTCCCGACGCTCTCAGTCTTCCAAGGACCGCGCACGCCCGACGACCGAAACGAAGTTGTTTTCGCCCGCGACGTGGAATCTACGCGCATGGACAGCGGTGGATCAAGCGACATGACGCTGGCGTTCGAGTTAGAGGCGTTGAAGGCGCTCGCCGACCCGAACGCCGTGTTCAACGGGGCTCGGCAGTGGACCGAATACGTCGGTGTCGTCAGCGAGAAACCGACGTACGTCGTCACGAATTTTACTCGAAAACACCGCGTGCGTCAGGACTTCTTCTCTGGACCGCGCGGCGTCGAGGAGAGCCTTACCAACATCAGAGACCAGTTCGACACCGACCGGCACGTCTTCGTCGGAGTCGACGACGACGATGTCGCCGTCGCGGAGGCAACCGACTGGGAGTTCCTCCACGTCGAGGACGCCGCGGAGGCCGCGGGCTGGACGCTGACATCACCCGATGAGGGCGACATCGCCGAGGAGCAGTCCCGCGACGACTGGCCCTGATCCGGATCCCTATTGCTTTTGCGCGTCCGTCCGAACCCCGACGCATGACAGCGAACTCCGGTCACGGGGACGGACATGACCACGCGGACCACGACCATCACGACCACGCGGACCACGACCATCACGACCACGACGCCGACAATGTCGCCGTCGCCGTCGTCACGGTCTCTTCGTCGCGTTCCTTGGAGGAAGACAGCTCGGGAGACCTGATCGTCGACGCGTTCGAGTCGGCTGGCCACGAGGTCGTCGTCCGAGAGCTTGTCGACGACGAGTTCGACGGTGTGCAGGGAACTGTCGACAGACTCGTTCGGCGCAGCGACACGGACGCAGTCGTGACGACCGGTGGAACCGGCGTGACTCCCGACGATGTCACACCCGAGGCGGTTCACCCCCTGTTCGAAAAGACACTTCCCGGATTCGGCGAGCTGTTCCGCCGGCTCTCATACGAAGAGGTTGGGACCCGGACGGTGGGGTCACGAGCGACAGCCGGAGTCGCGAACGCCACACCTGTCTTCTGTCTTCCTGGCTCGCGGAATGCGGTACGGCTCGGGGTTGAAGAAATCATCCTGCCAGAGGTCAGTCACCTGACCGGATTGGCGTCCCGAGCCGAAGCCACGGAGTGACCGATTCGAGTCCGCAACCCGTCGAGAACGCTCACAGCGACGTGAGGAAGTTACGGATGACATCGTGTCCGACCGCCGTGAGCACGCTCTCCGGATGGAACTGGACGGCCTCGATCGGGTGCTCGCGGTGGCGGACACCCATCACGATCGATTCCTCCTCGTGATCGGTCGTCGCGGTAACCTCGAGTACGTCAGGCACGTCGGTTGCGATAAGCGAGTGGTAACGGCCGGCGCGGAACCCCTGATCGAGCCCCGAAAAGACTCCCTTGCCGTCGTGGTCGACGGGGAACGCCTTTCCGTGGATCGGCTCCGGCGCGTGGCCGACCGTCCCGCCGTACTCGTGGACCGCCGCCTCCAGCCCGAGACACACGCCAAGCGTCGGGACATCGGGTGAGAGTTGCCGGAGCACCGGCGCGGTCACACCGACATCGCGGTCGTTCTTCGGATGCCCCGGCCCGGGACTGATGATCACGGCGTCGGGCTCCTTGTCCCGGATCGCCGCCAGCGACGCGGTGTTCTTGTGAACCGTGATGTCGATCGGTTCCTCAAGCGACAGCTCTGAGACGTACTCGACGAGGTTGTACGTAAACGAGTCAAAGTTGTCGACGACGACGACGTTCACCGCTCGACACCTCCGACCTCCGCCTCGTCCGACCTCGGCCCATCTGACTCCGATTCCTCTGCGTTCAGCTCCGCCGGCTCCGACTCCTCTGACTCACGGATCCGTTCGATGGCTGCGAGGACGCCCTCCATCTTGTGTTCGGTCTCCTCGTACTCCGCAGTCGGGTCCGAGTCGGCAACGAGCCCCGCCCCTGCCCGAACCGTAATCTCGTCCTCGTTCCGGCTCCCGACGCCTTCCCGAAGCGTCGCAGTCCGGATGACGATCGCGAAGTCAGCGTCGCCGGTCCACGAGTAGTACCCAACACCCCCGCCGTACGCCTCTCTCGGGGTCGTTTCGAGGTCGTTGATTATCTCCATCGCACGCACCTTCGGCGCACCCGTGAGCGTCCCAGCGGGGAAGGCGGCTCGGGTCGCATCAAACGGGTCCGCGTCGGCCGACAGCGTTCCGGTCACGGTCGACTCGATGTGCTGGACGTGGCTGTATTTCAAGACGTTCATGAACTCCTCGACTCGCACCGACCCGGGCTCTGAAACCCGCCGGACATCGTTGCGCGCGAGATCGACCAGCATCGTGTGTTCGGCCCGTTCTTTCCCGTCTGCGAGCATCTCGCCGGCCAGCCGACGGTCCTCGACCGGGCTCGTCCCCCGCGGACAGGTGCCCGCAATGGGATTCGAGACGACCCGGTCACCCTTTACCGAGACCAGCGTCTCCGGACTCGCCCCGACGATGCTGCGGTCGTCGTGGTTGAGGACGTACATGTACGGCGAGGGGTTCACGTCGCGGAGTGCCGCGTACAATCCTAAGGGGTCAACATCGCCACGCAGCCGGCGGCTCCGAGAGATCACACCCTGATAGATGTCGCCGTCGAGGACGTGTCGTTTCGCCTTCCGGACTGCCTCCTCGTACTCGTCTCGTGGACCCGCCTCCTCCTCGCGAACGCGGACACCGCCCGGCTCTGGCGGGGCAGCGTCAGCGAGCGTCTCCGCGACACGCTCCGCTTCGGTCACGAGTGCGTCATACGTCTCCGCAGGGTCGTCATCAGCGCCAATGATTGGAGTGAAGACGAGTTCGACACTACCCTCCTTTTCATCGAACACGACGGTCCGAGTCGTCAACAGGAACTCCGCGTCGGGGAACTCGGTTGCCGGGCGCTCGACCCCCACCTCATCTAACCAGAGGTCGTACACCGCCTCGTACGCGAGAAACCCGACGAACCCCCCCGAGAGTATTTGCCGGTCGGTTTCGGGGAATCCGCGCCGGGCCACGTCGGGAAACGCCGCGCGGATCCGGTCGACGGTGTCGCCGGCCCGGGGTCCGACCGTGTCGTCGGCGTCAACGGTGTCGTCAGCGTTGCTACTGCCGTCTCCCGCCGGATCGCCGATAAACGCCGCACCCGGTCCCAAGCGGGTCACTTCCGTTGTCTCCGGACCCACCGAAACGACCGCCTCGGGGTCGTACCCGACGAAAGAGTACCGGGCGTGTTTGTCCGCCGTTCCGCCTGCCGTGAACGCGCCGTCCGGGTCGCTGGAGGCGACCTTCTGCCCGGATTCGAGTAGGAACCCGTACGGACTGTCGCCGACGAGCGTTGCGTACGCAGTCAGTGGGGCCGTCTCCGGATCGAGTGAGGCGGCAACCCGGACGACGACCGGTCCGTCGGCGTCCGTGGCGAGGTCGACGAACTCGGACCGTGACCGGTCCAGCGACGCCTCCGTCATGCGAACTCCACCTCGCGGTCCGCGTTGGCGACGAATCGGGCGACCGCGTTGTGATCCTTCCGGCCATCGGCGAGTTCGACTCCCGACGCGACATCGACCGCGAACGGCTCGGCGACTCGGACCGCTTCCGCAACGTTCTCCGCGGTGAGTCCGCCCGCGAGGACGACAGGTGTCGTCAACCGCGCGGCCAGCGTCCCGGTGCCGGCCCAGTCGTGTGTCTCCCCTGTGCCGCCGGCACCGGAGTCGTCCGTCGAGTCGATCACGAGCGCATCGGCGACGCCGTCGAACGTTTCGGCCCGAGCCGGGTCGTCTGCGTCGACCGCAAGGAGTACCTTGCGCTCGGTCTCAGCACGGATGTACCCGAGCTCATCGGGTGTCCACTCACCGTGGAGCTGGATCGCGTCCGGGCCGACTGTTCGCACGAGTTCGACCGCGCGCTCGGCCGACTCGGGCATGGTCACGAGCGTCGCAGTCACAAACGGGGGGACCTCGGCGAGCAGCTCCGCTGCCGTTGCCGGGTCGACCTCGCGGTGCGTGTCGGTGGGTACCTCCGAGATCACGCCGACCGCGTCCGCGCCGGCATCGACAGCAGCCTCAAGGTCGACCCCACGCGTCAGGCCACATATTTTGGCTCGCGCCATCAGTCGTCATCCTCCGTTCCTCCCGGCCGTTCCGCGACCGCGGAGTCAGTCGCGTTGGCGGTGTCTACATCGTCGTCTGAGCCCTCACCGCGCAGTGCGGCGAGTTTGGCCGCTGCGTCTCCTGTGTCTATCGCCTCTGCCGCGCGGTCGACGCCCGCCGCCAGCGAGTCGGCCACGCCGGCAACGTAGATCGCCGCGCCTGCGTTCGCGAGGATCAGATCGCGTTTCGGCCCCGTCACCGAGCCGTCGACGATCCCGCGGAGGTCGGCGGCGTTCTCCTCAGGAGTACCACCTGCGACCGCCTCGATCGGTGCGGCGTCGAGCCCGAGATCGTCGGGGGTGATCGTGAACTCGCGCACATTCTCACCGTCGACCTCGGCGGCGACGGTCTCGTCGTGAAGCGCGATCTCGTCCATCCCGCTGCCGTGGACGACCAGCGCCCGCTCGACCGGCATGTGCGCGACCGCCCGAGCGATCGGCGCGACGAGGTCGGGGTCGTACACCCCGAGCAGCTGTGCGTCAGCCCCGGCGGGGTTCGTCAGGGGACCGAGCACGTTGAACACCGTGCGCATCCCGAGTTCCTTGCGCGGACCGATGACGGCTTTCATCGCGGGATGGAACACGGGCGCGAGCATGAAGCCGATCCCGTCGGTCTCGATGGCGGACTCAACCGCTGGCGGTTCAGCCTCCACGTCGACGCCGGCGACCTCCAACACGTCGGCGCTACCCGACGACGACGAGACGGAGTAGTTGCCGTGTTTGGCGATCGGAACGCCGGCACCTGCGGCGACGATCGCGGCGGTCGTCGAGACGTTGATCGTGTCGTAGTCGTCGCCGCCGGTGCCGCAAGTGTCGACGAGTGGCTCCCGATCTGGGTCGATGGTTCGGGCGGCGTCGCGCATCCCCTGCGCGAACCCCGCGATCTCAGCCTCAGTCTCACCTTTCGCGCGCAGCGCGGCGAGCAGCGCGCCGATCTGCGCCTCGGTCATCTCCTCAAAGACGAGCCGTGCCGTCTCACGAGCCTCCTCGACCGTCAAGTCCTCCCCGTTCGTGACGCGTTCGACCGTGTTCTGGATATCCATAGTGTCCACCAATGTATGAGTCCGTCTTGTAATGTACAAGTATGTACACTAATTTAACGTTGTCGGGGCGAAGTCGACACGCGCCGAGACGACCCGATCGAAAGCCGGGACACAACGGCGGAGACACGACGCTGACGCGGCCCGGTTATAAGAGCGGAGTCGGCTCGTCGGACTCGACGACGACGACGGGCACCGCCGCGTCGTCGACGACGGCGTCGGTCGTACAGCCGAACACGAACCGCCCGACGGTTCCGGTCGTCGTCGCGCCGACGACGACGAGATCGTAGTACGCTGACTGCTCGGTGATTTCCTCCGCGGCAGACTCTCCGTCGACGAGGAAGCGGTCGGCCCGTTCGAACCCGTCGACCCGCTCCCGCGCTGCCGTCAGAAGTGTTTGGCCGTCGGGAGGCGAGTTCGTCGCATCCGTCGCCGACTCGCTGGGCGTCACATGAAACAGTTCGAGCCACGCGTCGGTTGTCTCCGCCAGCCGCCTCGCGACGTCGACAGTGGCTCCGGAGTGAGGACCGGACCCCACCGCGACGAGGATCGAAGCGACCCGGCTCGACCGCTCGACATGGTCTGTGTTTTTAAGTGTCGCTCGACGCACGGTCGGCGTTTCCGCGGCCGCTCCGTGAACGACCGTGTCTAGCGACGCCGTGTCCACGACCGAGGGGTGGCCGGTGGTTCCCCCCGTGCCCGCCTCTTCAACGGTCGGTTCGCCGCCGCCCCCGTCGTCGGCGTCGCTCCCGTACATACCTATGCGTCAGACAGACGCATGATAAATCCTGTTGGTTTCCGGTAGTCGCCCGCCTGTCTCGCCGATCTGTTTATAAATACCCGCGTAAGCGCGCCTCGTCAGTCCCGGAAGAACTCCTCTCGCTCGAACGGTTCCGCCTCTCCTTCCACGGCGAGCACGTCGAGCGCGGTCACCTCCGCGCCGACGCCGAGGAGACCAGCAAGGCTCGGTTCCGTCCGCCCCTCGTCGCTGGAGACGAGCTCTTTTATATAGAGTCCGCCCGCGCCGTGGATCTCGACGGTTGCGTGGCGCTCGTCGACGAGGTCGGCAGACGCCTCGTACACGTCGCGCTCGCGGGTCAGGCTCGCGCGGCGGTGATCCACCCGATTTGGCGTGTACTGTTTCACCGTCGCCCCCTCGAGTTCGGCGACCGCCTCCGCGAGCGCCTCGGCTGTCACGTCGGCGTCGAACGTGACCTCCGCGCGATACCGCTTCGACGCTTCAAGCTCCTTCACTCGTGCGACCATATCGTACGTCGCTAGCCGGAGCCCCTCGACTTCGACCGCGCCGTCGGCGAACGCGTTGATGTCGGCCTGTAGTCGCTCGACGTCGGCCCGGCGACGACGCGGTTCCGCGACCTCAACCACGAACGGTCGGCCGGTTCCAAGCATTCGGGCGTCGACGTCCTCACGACCCGCACCGTGGAACGTCGCCTCCGTGCCGTCGAGCACGTCCTCGATAACGGGTGCGGTGAACTCCTCGACGCTGTCGTCGTAGAGATAGCCCGACCCGCCGCAGTGGTCACACGGCTCGTGTCCTGCCTTTCCCGAGCCGTGACACTCCCGGCAGGGCCACTCGGTCTGTGGGATGTCGCGTTCGAGTTTGCGGTAGCGACCGTACACGAACGTGGAGTTCACCTTCACGTCCAGATCGTCGTCCGCGAGGTCTATCGTGAACTGTACGTCGGGGCGGTCGAAGGAGACCTCCGCGCCGGTCAGCCGACCGAACCGCTTGCCGACTTCCCGGTTGAACTCGGATTTGAACGGCTCGCCCGCGTCGGACTCCAGACCGGCCTCCTCACGCAGCAGCGACTCGTTTTCCTCGACGAGCGGCGGGGGGCGCGTTCCGACGTTGTACGTCGCGAACTCTACGTCCGTAACCGCCTCGGCCGCGCGCTCCGCCCATTCGTCGAACGCGTCACAGTACCCGTCACACACCCAGCAGTCGGCCGTCTCGACGGACTCGTGGTCCGCGTCGTCGCGAAGCGAGAGCGACACGCGCAGGGCCGACCCGCGCTCGTCGTTCGACAGCCCGAAGCTCCGATCGGCGACGAGACGGCCGAGACACGCGTCACACACCGGCCCAGTCGCGGTCGCGCGGTCGGCGACCTCCAGTACGTCCATATCAGTTCAACTCGACCGGACGGTAATTGTCTTCCCCTCTCGCGCGGCGAGCCGTGACTGTCGGGCGAGATATCGCTGACCACCCGTCCGACTTATGTCCGGCGCGTCCGTCCATCCGTGCGTGAGTGGGCCGGCAAGCAGAGCGGAGAAGCGGGAGCTCGGGGTCGAGCTGTTGGCGAACCTCGAACACGAAGAGCTACCGCTCTCGGCCGCAATCGACCGGATCGAGACGGTCACGACGAGCCCCTCGATCACGCGTGAGATCCTCGATACCGCCGAGAAACGCGGCGTCATCGAGCGCGAGAACGCCCGCTTACGAGTCCAGCGCGGCGGCACATACGTAAACTACGACAGTCAGATGGTGACTCGTGACGGGGAGTTCGAGTGTAAACGGTGCGGCGCGTCGGTCACGACCGGCCATTTCGTCCGCCTCGACGCAGGTGAACTCGGGCCGTTCGGTTCCTCGTGTGTCAGGAAAGTCACGGGACGCGAGAGCGGCTGATGTCGGCTGGCCGACTTCTCAGCGACCGCGCCGGAGTTCTTCGATCAGTTGATCGATGAGCTCCGACTGCCTCTCAAGGCGTTCGGACTGTGCCTCAACGGCAGCTCGAAGCGACGCAACCTCGGCGGCGAGGTCGTCGTCCTCGACACCGGCGCTCTCGAAGGGCGACTCCTCGAACGCGTCCGGCTCGGCGGACTCCGCGGGCGCGTCGACTTCGGCTTCCGCCCTCGTATCGGCGTGGTCAGCTTCGGTTGTCCCGGGAGTTGAACCAACCGGCGGTTCCGCCCCGGATCCGGCCGCTCCTCCGGGTTGCGGTTCCGGCTCAGATGTTGGCTCCGCTTCGGTGCCCGTCCCGGCTTCGGTGGTCTCATCGACTCCGAAGTCGTCTGCGAGTGGGTCCGAGTCAGGCGATTTCTCGCCTGCTGTCCCGTTTTCTGTTGCCCCGGAGGTCACAGGCTTGTCCGACGCGGCAGAATCGGTTACCCCGGTGTCATCGACGACTCGACCGCTCTCGACCGTATCAGTTCCGTCCGCACCGTCACGCGTCGGTTCCGATCCGGGGTCAGAGTCCGGTTCCGCGTCTGCTTCTGCGTCCGCGGCCGGCGAGGCAGACAGCGGATCCGGGCCCGCTCCAAAATCAGTCGTTCCGCCCTCTCCGGTGGTCTCGCTTCCGTCGTCCTCATCCGCGGCCGCGGTCACCCGGAACTCCTCCAGGCTGTCGACGCCGTGGAACGCGCATACCGCGTCGACGAGGGTCTCACGGACCGCGCGGGCGGACTCGTTGGGCGCTTTGAATCGCTCAGAGCGGCCGCCGTGTGTGAGTACGACCGCGGTCGCGACGGTTCCCTCCTCGAAATCGAGGTCGGTCAGGTCCGCGTACGAGAACTCCTCGAACTCTTCGTCCCACACCGCCGACCCAACGTGTTTCACGAGCCGGCGATCGGTGACGACGAGCGTGAGTTCGGAGAACCGGAACGTCCGCCTGACGGACTCGCCCGGCTCCGTGACGCTCGTCGCGGATAACACGCCCGCGAGAACCGGATGGAGCACGTCGTCGACGCGTTTGGTCGGCAGCGACAGCGTTTCGTCGCCGTTGAGACCATACCCAAACACGAGTTTCGACTTACGCCGTCCGGTCGAGAGGGCGATTCGTTCGGCGTCGTGACCGTACTCCTCGACCGACTCGTCGGAGAGCAAGCCGTCAGCTCGATACACGAGCGTTCGTGTCGGCGTCACCGCGAGGAGGTCGTCTCCGCCGAGCGAGACCCGTGCGACGACGTCCTCGTCGCCGACGGTCCCCGACAGGAGTTCGGGAAGAGTCATACGCCGAATGTCCGGTGCGTTCGGCATAAATCCGCGGGGTCTCGTTCTCGCCGTTCGAGTCGGCGCGTGCGAACTGGTCACATTCGCTCGATGGATGGGAAGGTTAAAGGGCGTCATCGCGGTACGGAGAGGTGAGGCCGGGTGGCTTAGCTGGACATAGCGCCGCACTCATAGGGTTCGGAGATTCGGTGCGGTGACGCCTTGGAAGCGTCCGCGTCC
>LFFM01000805.1_pt1 | contig 22209 bp, 11 predicted proteins | sample 643131 | NCBI WGS metagenome assembly LFFM01 (sample SAMN03777445, study PRJNA286221) | soda lake metagenome | biome: soda lake; feature: Kulunda steppe; material: water; isolation source: sample Tc-Br brine of Tanatar trona crystallizer | place: Russia: Kulunda steppe | collected 2011-07
GCGGAGCCTCGCTGCTGATCGCGGCTACGACGCCAAAGCCTTCCGCGATGAACTCCGCGACAACGGCATCAGACCGCTGATTAAACACCGGATCATGAATCCACTCGATCACGCCCACAACGCCCGCATGGACGGTGATCGGTACCACCAGCGTTCGATGTCAGAAACCGTCTTCTCGTCGATCAAGCGCACGCTCGGCTCCGCCGTGCGTGCGCGCAGCTGGTGGTTAGAGTTCCGCGAAATGCTGCTGAAAGCCACCGTCTACAACCTCCGCCGGAGCGTCCGATACCCGTGAAATCCGCCGCCGTGTACCGAAACTACAGAGCCAAAATGAGGTGTTCAATTGCTGAATACCTATGCTCGATCATGAACCCCTCAACGATGGTATCACGTAGCTATCGACTCTGAGCTGCCGGCGCCGATGTCGGCCCTGAGTGGATCTCTTCAGGCTCTTGGAATCGATATCGAGATCCCTCAAGATATGCCTCCTCAGACTCGAAAGCGAGCCACTTGCGGCCGGTCTGTTGGGCCATCTGTCCGGTCGTGTTACTCCCCGCAAAGATATCCAGTACTGTATCACCCAGTTCAGTCAGGAACTGAATGAAGAACTTCGGGAGTTCGCGAGGGAACCGAGCTGGGTGAATCTCCGTATCTGTCTCTTTGCAGGCTTCGAGATACGGCGTCGTTGAGCGGGTATTGGCGACCTCCAGGACGTTGTCCTCAGTATGAGCGGCGCCAAGTGTCTGAACCAACTCCTCTGTCAAGCCTTCCTCAAGGACCATCTCCAGCAGGGGCTCCGGGACATCGAGATTTTCGAGTAACTCCGCGGAGCTCTGTATCGTCGATGAATCATCAATTGCGTTTCGGAAGTTGGGTCGAATCGCCCCATTCTCAGCCGGTTCATCGAAGGTATCACTAAGCTCGTGTTCACTCGGTCGTGATTGGGAGTCATGTCCTTTCTCAATAAGCCGCTTCTGAGCGTCGCTATACTCTTTGAGCACCCGACGGTTGTCCGGCTTCTCACGAGCGTCGCTCTTCGAGAGCCACCAGACATGGTTGACCGCGTCTTTAACTCGAATTCGTTCGATGGTTACCCATTGGGCTGGAGTGGGGAGTTTAGCCGGATTGTACCAGTAAAAGTCCTGGGCGAGATTGAACGTCTCACCGAAGCGATCGGCGAGTAGCCCGTTGTCGTCGGTGAGGGCCGAGAGAAGCTTGAAGTGATAATGCGACCGAAGCGGCTTGCCCTTCTGCCACCCGCCACCGATGTCGATGACGAGTGAGCCGTCTTCAGCAAGGGCCTCATATACCTTTTCCGCGAAATCAAGGAACCAACCGACGTACTCTTCGGGGGATTTGTTGCCGTAGGCCTTCTTTCGCTGAAGCGCAAAGGGCGGTGACGTCACGACTAAATCAATCGACTCAGACACGACCTCATCAAGTAGCTGCCGACTATCCCCAGCATACGCAGCTCCCTGGATGGGACCCTTACCGGCGGCGTCGATGGATGGCCGGACCTCTACGGTCTCGTTTCCGGCCGTCGTAACGTACTGTGGCTGCCCCTCGATAAGATCCGTGACACGTCTCGGCTCCGTCGCCGCCATCAAGTCTTCAGGACAGGTCACATCATCGTCATTGTCTAAGTTCATTGAGCTGTCCTACCTAAACAGCTCACAATATAAAAATGTCAGCTGCCTGAGCTGAGAAGGAGTGCGTTGATCGCTACTTGTTCTCAGCGTGAAGTCTTCGACGATACATCTAATACGTTGGTTACTGAACAATACCAATTATTGATGGCTGGGAATGAATCTGACCTCCCCTTCGGAGATGCGTTCAGCCCGGCGCAGCTCGATACTGAAACCGGAAAATACACGAAACTTGCAGCAGTCCTCGAACTGGTTGGGGAACACGAAGGGGAAGAAGCGGAGTTCAAGTCAGCCGTTGCTGAGCGATTCTTCGAGAGCTCTCGAAACCCCGAGGAACGTGCACGCTTGGTCGTACTGGGACTCAAGAATCAGGGATATCAGCTCGTTACGGACGATTTCCGCTTCACCGATCTCGGTGAGCGACTATACGAACTGAGAGACGACGAAGATCAACTGTATCGTGAGTTTGCTCGGCATATTCTCCTCAATCTTCACGGACGGCAAGTAATCGACATAATTCGGGACCTCCAATCGTCTGGGCAAGATACAACGGCAGACGAGATCAAGGACGCCCTCGGTCGCTATTACGACATCAGGATAGGAGAAACGTCGAACCACTGGAGCCAGATGCGTGGCTGGCTGGCCGAAGCGGAAATTCTCAACACTGGAAGTCCGCACTATGAGATCAATACGAGCAAGCTCAATGAAATACTGGGACTCACCGCAGAGGAGCTCGACGCACTCGAAGGGCTCACCGACGAACAGCGGGCGTTTCTCCATGCCTTCGCGATAATCGATCCCGACGAAGCGATCGAGAATACGGATGTCAGAACGCTAGCAACGAATCACCACGATCGAAATATCCCGCAGGGGAAGATCACGGAGAACATCCTTAACCCGCTCGCAGCGGCCGGGTATCTCGAGATTACGTCCCAACGTGGCTCACCGAACCTCATCGAGCCAACGGAAGCGTTCGATGCTGAAGTTCTTGAACCGATATTAGAGCAGTATGCCGAACGAACAGGAATTCCTCGAGAGGCGCTTCGGCTCAACTTCACCGAGCTCGAAAACGCACTCGATGGGGGAAGCTCATCTGAACGGCAGACCGGACTTATCGCTCTTGCCGTCCGGCTCGGGCGGCAGTTGGGACTGGAGTATGTCGGGCGCCGAACCGACGATAGTGGTACGAGCGAAGCCACCACGGACGTCATCATGGACGATGCAAACCTGACGTTGACGCGGTGGTTGATTCACTGCTCAGCCTCACGGTCGAAGGTCACGCCGACACAGATTGCAAGCGTCACGACAACCGCTCGACTCACGAATGCTAACACCATCCTCTATGTTGCCCGGTCCGGATTTCGCGAGGACGCAACGCAAATGGCTGCCCGGATTATGCAAAACGAGCCCTACACTATTTTGACTCTGAGCGAGCAGCCAGATCCGGCATACGATGAAAATCCAGCGGCACTGAACGAAGCACTGGAAGCCCAGCTCCATTCGATTCGCCGAACAAAAGAGATCCCCGATGATGGACCATTCCGTGGTCGTTCATTTGGAATCGAGAAGGGCACTAGAGCGGATCAAAGCATGGTACAAGGGTTTGAGGATGATTTCGAACGGTTCCGAAAGTCAGAATCTGAAAAGCAGGATCTCACAGATTTCACGGAATGAGAACCATACAAGAATATGAACGGTTCTCAATCAAACAAGTAATACAGAAAGTCGCTCCACTTACTACTGTTGAGAGATAATCCTCGATATGACTTCGCCGTCGCCGGTAACGGATCTCCTCTCCCACTCTGCGGCCTATTCGACGGACAATGGGGCGGCCTATCTCGGAGACAGCCGCGATCTCCTTGGAGAATTGCCGTCAAATTCGATCGATCTTGTCGTTACCTCACCACCGTTCGAGCTGGCTCACCAGAAAGAGTACGGCGACGATTGGGACGAAGACGATCAGAATTACCAATCGTGGTTCCTTGAATTCGCCGAAGAGGTCAAGCGAGTTCTGGCGCCTCATGGCAGTTTCGTCATCGAGATTGGCGGGTCATTCAACAAGGGAGAACCTTCGCGATCGACCTACCAGTTCGAGCTCCTCACCGAACTCACCAACGATGAGATGAAATTCAAGCTCGCTCAGGATTTCTACTGGCACAATCCAGCGAAGCTCCCTTCCCCTGCAGAGTGGGTCAACCGAAGACGGATTCGAGCGAGCGATGCAGTGACGCATATTTGGTGGCTCGCACCGAACATCTCTACTGATAGCGCAACCGAACCGGACGAACGACCGATCCCAGAGGCAGATAATCGCCGGGTACTGACGAAATATAGTGAGAGCCAGCAAGATCTCATGGAGAAGGGAGAATACAATGCTGGAGAGCGTCCGTCAGGTCATAATATTAGCGAAGAGGGGTTTTTCACCGATTCAGGGGGCGCAATCCCTGATAATCTGATTTCGGCAACGAACACAGGCAGCCAGACTCACTATGATAAGATGTGCGAACGAGCGGGGTTAGACAAGCATCCAGCACGCTTCCCAGAAGAGATTCCGGAGTTCTTCGTGAAGTTCCTTACCCCCAACCCACCTTACGATGATTGGGAACGCGGGTATCTCGATAAGCCGGTTGTGCTGGATATATTCGGCGGGTCCAATATCACAGGGAAGACTGCGGAGGATTTCGGCCGATATTGGCTTTCCTTCGAGAAAGACGCAAAGTATCTCGAAGCCTCTGAAGTACGGTTTCTTACTGGCATGGAGGTCGAACGGAAGTTCAACGATACTCAACTCGGCTTAGATGAATTTGGCGAGGAGACGGGCTCCGCATCCGACTCCTAACCTCGTCTAGTCGTCGCCAACCTCAGCGAACTCACCGAAATTGTTTGACTCATCGTTTAGAGAGTCACGAATATCGTCTTCCTCCATAAATCGGAACTGCGACGTCTGAACGTACTGCTCCTCTTTCTCGAACCCGAGCCAATACCGCCCATTTTTTTCTGCGACTTTGCCAGTCAGGTTACTGCCAGCGAAGATGTCTAACACGACCGGACGGTCCAGTTCGCCTCGATCCCACTCATCATATGGTGGGTTTGGCGTGAGGAAGTTGATGAAGAACTCGGGGATTTTCCGAGGAAATCGTGCAGGGTGGTGGTCGAAGTCGAACTCACGACACATTCGGAGATAATGTGTATTGCTGGCTGTATTAGACGCCTCGACGAGGTTGTCGGGTGTCGATCCACCCATACCGAGGAGCCGAAGTAAGTCTCCCGCCGAGAGGTCTTCGGGATCCTCATCCGAGATGAGTTCGATGAACTCCATCGCAGATATCTCGTCGAATCGGTCGAGCACATCCTCGGCTTCGAAGCCCTCAATCAAGTTGTCCGGGATGGATCCGTCATTCACGTTTGCGAACGATTCAGCATCAATATTCCACCCAGATCCTCGCTTTCCGTCGTTATACTCCCCCGTTTCGAGCAGTTCCTTGTGACTCTCACTGTATTCCTGGAGCACGCGCTGGTTGCTTGCCTCCGGGTGTGGATGTTCTCCCTCCTTGACCGCAGAGTCTTTGTTGACGTCCTTCGAGAGCCACCAGATGTGGGTAACAGCGTCGGTAACGCGGATTTTCCGAACGTTTACCCATTCGATCGGATTGGGGAGTTTCGCCGGGTTGTACCAGTAGAAATCCTGTGCGAGGTCAAAATCACCCTCTTCGACGAGGCGAGTGAGAAGCTGGAACTGGTAGGGTGAGCGCTTCGGCCACCCCTTCTGGAATGCACCCCCGATCTCGATCACGAAGCTCCCCTGAGGTGCTAGTACCCGATACACCTCCTCGGCAAACTCCATGAACCAGTCGTTGTACCCCTCCTGATCCTCATTTCCGTACTCCTTCTTGTGCTGTAAGGCAAACGGAGGAGAGGTAACGACGAGGTCAATACAGTCATCGTCAAGCTCTGCCAGTAACTGTTTGCTGTCATCGGTAAACATCCCGCCGAGATCGGAAGAATACGCGGGGTCTGAGTCCATCAAATCGAGAACGACTGGCTCATCCGTCATTCGTTATAGAGAGGTTCAAGCACATGTTTGAAAGTGTAGTGGTTATCCTCGCAGGATGGAGTTCCTCACTCCGGCTCATCCACTCCCAGTGAATACTCACACCAGACAGAATCCGTTCAAACTCCTAACCGTGGTTACTCACTGACAGTCGGCAGCTGTAACCGCTCCTAGTGGAACCCCTTGAAATGGGCGTCGTCGAACGGTCCGCCAAAGTAGACCGAGCGACTTAGGTTCTGGTTCGAGTTCTGGCAGGTGACGTTCGAAAGGAACAGACAGTCCTCACAGGCCCCGTTGTGGTCGCGTTCACAGATCGTGTTGTAGGTACAGTAGTTCATCTCGTCGATCTGGTCGACGACATCGTCGAAGCGCTCCTCGAACAACGTGAAGATCGAGCCGAGGCTGAAGTCCGTGTCCGATCGCTTGTAGATGACGATGGACATAGTCCTGGGCAAGAGGTGCTCGACCAGACTATCCCGACCATACCCCGAGAGCGTCCCGATGGACTGGATGACACTATGGGAGAACGTATGCAGGAGGGAATACGCCGCGCGTGACACAGCGTCCTCCGCAGGGTCGATTCGTTCGAACCGCGAGGGATGGTCGACGTTCGACAGGAACCACCGGTCGAGATCATCGACGCCAGTATCGTCGACGACGCCGTTTTCGACCAACCAATCGAACACTACCTGTTTGTCCATCGTAAGCATCACTGCTTCTGCGTCGGTGGTCCGGGCAAACACCTGTGTGTCACCCCACTGGCCGCTGGAAAACAGGTTCAAGAGTGCTGGAGGGTCCCCCGAGGCATCCATCACGTCTCCACCGTCAGTTTCGATTGTTTGGTCACCAGAGTTATCCCCGGTGGATTCCGATGTTGCCGGCTGTGTTTCTCGGCCGGTCGGAGACGGCTCGATCCGTGAATATCCGTAGGAAACGGTCGTAATGGGGAAGTTCTTGATTAGCCGTACTTCCTCGAGATCCAGCTCGTCGCGAAGGTCGCAATACTTAGCAACCTGTTCGTCTTCGAGGTGGGTCTCGGGCCCATCATCGGCGGCAAGGTCGGAGAAGGTGTAAGAGACGATCTGGTCCCCCGTATCATACTCCGGATCGACAACGGAGAGGTACTCGAAGAGCTCCTCACTGAGCCGAACCTGGTCGACACCGCTGAGGTGCTCCAAGAGGAACTGCTTCGTCTCGTCGCGATGGGCCTGGATGTCGACGGTTAACTGCTGTTCGGCCATCTTCAGCGCCTCCTCACGCCCGTCTGCCTCCCCGGACTCCAACAGCTCCATCGCTTTACTCAGCTTCTCTTGTTCAGTAGGGCCTGAGTTACCAGCCCGAGCTAAGAGATAATCGCTGACGATCTGAACCTGATATTGATCGCTGCTGAGGAGGGTATCCAAGTCCTTGCGGACGTTGATCAGCCGCTCGGTTTGAGTGTAAAACGTCTGTGAAGCGGAGTGCGGTAGCATCTTTCGGGCCTGCGGGCCGTACGTACATTCTGGATTGAAGCATTTCCCCGCAGGCCTGAACTGCTCAGTAGCGTTGCAACTTGATGACGTACAGCGCCAGTACGCGTTCTCAAAACCGACACCAGGGTTTCGGAACGCCATCCCAGCCCCACAGTGCTCCGGGACGTAGATGTCCTGAATCTGGCCGCAGAGACAAACCACGGAGAACTGCATCTGATGGTGGTCTCGTAGTTGCTCACCACAGCGTTCACAGCTCACGACCGCTCCATCCGCAAATTCTCTGATCTCGTTTCGGCGGAACTGGTTGACGGTTGAACAGTTTCCACAGGCAAACGAACGGGGGAAGACCTCGAAGTTTGCTGCGCCAGGGGTGACGATCGTCGCATCCTGTGGGGAAAGGGAGAGCCGGTCCCAGTTGGGCCAATGAGCCGCATGGCGGCTGATACGCCGGAGAATGTACTCATCCGGCAGGTCGGATGCCTTCGATCGGCCGGCCTCGTCGCGGTCCTCGTGAATACGCGTGATGATCCCGCTTAGGTCACTCTCGGCGTGATTGAACGTGTTGTCGGGTAGATAATCGAAGAGGAACTTCGATTTCCGACGCTCCATCGTCATATTACTCACCCTCCGAGGTCAGCGACTCGACGAAGTTTTGGTTGTTGTACTGGGGGGTGAGCGTCCCCTGCTCGCCGATATCTCGAAGGCTGATCATCGGCTCCTGACCTTCTGGATATTCGGGGAATGGACTACTGGGGAGCTCCTCGAGCCAGAACTGCCACACCTGGTTTGTTTTCCGCTTGACCTCGCTGTAGAAGTACGGGTTCGTATAGTGGTCATTATCGAGTCCGTAAGCGCGTTCGATCAAAGACATCAGCTCCGTCTTCGAGAAGTCATACTCATCGTTGGTCATAAGCTCGTAGAGATGGCTCGCCTTCTGGACGTTCGCCGGCTCCGGGTCGTCGCCGTCCAAAGCGATGTCATACTGGCGATACATCTTCGGTCGGTAGTACTGGATCAGGAGTGAGTGAACGATTCCGGTGAATGTCCGGTCGATGCCAAACTTCGCCCAGCGGTCGATGGGAACGGGTTCGACAGTTCTGTCGAGATACTCGTGAAGCTTCTCGAAGTAACGGTATCGATGATCGTCTCGTTCCTTCAGCGGGTCGAAGATGTCGAGAACGAATCCGACGACGCCAGATTGGCGCCCGACGCGGCTACTGGACTGGATGTACTGGAACGTCCGGCGTGGATAGCCGTAGAACAGCATCATGTTGAACCGGTCGACGTCGATGCCGTGCCCGATGAAGCTCGTCGACGGAACGGTGTCGATACGGTCCTCGAAGGGTGTATCCTCCGGATCTTCTAGTTCGTCGAGTAACTCCGGGCTCTCCGTGTCTGCGGTCAGCTGCCGCTCCCGTATAGGCGCTTCATACCCATCGGCGACCATCTCCTGGTTCGCATATTTCGCAATATTCTCACGGTAACGGTCTTTCCGCCGCTTGTTGTTGAAGTAAACGACGCTCGTTTCGTAGAGGTCGAGGATCTCTTCTTTCTCCGATTCCGAAAAGTCATCAATCCCTGCAGCCTCGGCTAACTCCGCTGCCGGCGTGTCGTATGAATCCCGGATGAGCTGGTGGTAGTCGATGATCGTATCCAGCACTGCATAGAGGTGCGACCGGTTCGACGGCTTGAACCCGAGATACTCACGCTCGATTGTCTCGGTGAGCTCGCCGTAGAACGTCTCTCCATGAACCGGGCCGTCCGTCGGGAAGCGGGTTGCCTCAGACTGGAACAAGTGCTCGATCTGTCGTTCGTACTCCGCGATCGTCGCCGTCGACGTGAGGACTTTCGGTTGTTTGCCGCCGATCTTCTGACAGAGCGTTTGATATAGTGTTTCGTAATGCGCCGAGAATGTTCCGAGTTCCTCGTTCAGCAGGTGGACCTCATCGACGAGATGCAACGTGGGGATCGGGTCATAGACATCGTCCGGGTCGACCGTCTCCAGCTCCGACTCGTCTCGATCACACAACTGATGTTCCGAACACTTGCCGGAGTATCCATACCCATGCTCGGGACATTTCGTCGTGTAGTTGCCGAGCAGATTCGCAAAGCGGGGTTGCTGGCCGGTAATCGCGATCTTGTCGAGCGAACCTAGCAGGATCGATGGGACGTTGCGGTAGATGTCCCGGTCGACCACATATAGCGGGAGACGACCGAGGCAGTCTGCCCCCGTACATTCGTGGTAGACGCTGTTTGCCTCTACGTCGTACTCGACTTGGATCGCACTCTCACAGAGTGGGCAGGTCTCAATCACCTGACAGCGGTCCTCCAACCGCTGTTGGCTCTCCTGGAACATCTCACGGAACGTATCCCGGTTAGTCCCAATGGCGTTGGGTGTGTCATGACTTCCTGCGAAAAAGCCCAGAGAGAAGGGCTTACCCATGTTATTTAACCCGCGCTTGGAGCCACTCCGGCGGAGCTGCTCTGCATGGAGGAGACTCTCCAGAAACCGACTTTTCTGCTGTCGGCTCAGCAGTCGGAGTGGGAACCGAATCCATGCAGTGACACCCTGGTCTTTGCCCCGGAGCCGATCGTAGAACAGGCTGAAGATGATCAACCCGAGGTAGGCTTCGGTCTTACCGCCCCCCGTCGGGAACCACAACACATCTGCGAGGTCATCATATTCCGTCCCGAGCTCCGGCCGCTCCCTTCGGACGACCGCCGAGAGGTTACTCGTAATAAAGACCAGCTGGAACAGCCGCCAGCCGGGGAAATCATGCTGTCGTGCATTCACCTCGTTCATCAACCGGAACGCACGCAGCGCGTTCGGGTCCGACTCGAGAACGTCGATTCCGTGTTCGAACCGCTCGATCTCCGTCTCGAAGGAGTCGGCATCCGCATCAAACTCCCTGAGCTCAGCCTCGGTCAAATCGAGCTCGGTCGCGACCTCAGCACGCCGGTCCCCCGTCCACTCCTCGTGGTAGTCATGCATCCCCGCTGCGATGTCACATAGGGTCTGGATCGTCTCGCCCTGGCTTAGCTCCGAGAAGTCGGTGTCGTAGTCAGTGTTGAACTCGAACTCATATACCGGCGAGGTCGGGACAGAGGTGGTCTCGACCGTCATCGGGCTGGTTTCGTGATCGACCGTTGTCGAGCAGTTGCGGCCCTTCGCCCACATCTGCTGATCGTATCGGTAATCTTTCGGAATGAGGTCGAACGTGTAAGGTTCCAGTGGGGCCTGTAGCGTGATCTTTGGGTTGAATATGTACTGTTCACCCGGCCCATCGTTCGGGTCAGTATCCGCTGGCCCGGTTGGGTGGTTCGACAGCGAGAGCGTCAACTCTCCGTCGGTAATCGAGGTTGTGAACCGAACGTCCCAGTTGAGCTGCTCCGGGGCAAGAGTAGTGGCCCGGCCGCGGATTTCCTCGAAGGCGGACTCTGAAAGGTCGGCGAGTTCGGCCGTCGAAAGGTGATCGATGGAGACCGGCTCCTCAGTCAAGGGGTGTGCCTCACTGATGGCCTGAATTTCTTCCCGGAGGACAGTACTCAATTCGCTCGAAAGCCGCCCTGCATCGTCTGCCGGTACATCGATGTCCAGGTCGCTGGACACAGCGACGGAGCCGCGTCGATAGAACGCCTCATCGAAGGTATAGAGGATGTCTCGGTCGATGTCTGAGATGTCGACGTCCTCCGGGGATTCAGCACCACTAGCCTTGTCGACGGCATCGATTCGACCGGCGCGAAGACGCCGGTCCTGTATCTCCTGGTACTCATCGTAAGTCGGTAAGCTTGGCACGTAGAAGTCGAAAGACAATTCGACATGAGCCGTCGAGCCAGCCTTCGGCTGGCAGTCCACGCTGATGTCGCTGGGCCGGGTTTTAGCGTCGAACTCCTCACGGTCGGGACTGCCGTACTCTGGCGACAGGTTTGCGACAAAATACTTGTCGTTCGGTTGGTCGCCCACACAGTAGGGGACGTCTCGTCCTCGGGATCGTTCGATCGTCTCTGCGATGAGGTGCTGGCCGATTTTGTGTGTCTTGTTCATGTATCAAGAGGGGTGAGCGACTCGACGGTCGCTTTCTGAACGTCCTGAGAAGATTGGTCGATATCGGTCGGGAGGTCAGTCGACAGATCGCTCGCGATACTGTGACCCATCTGCGATTCGATCGCTTTCCGTGCTTTGCGGCCGATATTGCGGTGCTCCGTCCGAATCTGTTTCATCGCATTGACCGTCATCTTGTAAGTCGGTTTCATATCCGGCTCGAAGATGTCGAAGATACGCCGGACATCTTCGGGGTCTCGGGGACCGATGGCCTGCCCGGTTCGCCAGTTCGAGATCGAAGTGACGTTGGCGATATCCGAACCTCTCTCGTTTAGTTCCTTCAAGACCTCTCTTTCGGTCATCCCCGAAGAGAGCCCATCGTCCAGAATCGTCCGCCACCGTTCAACGACCGATTCTGCCTTGCGAAGCTGATCTTTTTTGTGGGCAGACTCGACGAAGAGGTCATAGATGTCCTCTGTCGCAGAATCAAGCAGCAGGAGTGTCTCACCACTTTGCAAGTCCTTGGCCTGCTTTCGTCCGATATCGCCGTTATCCTTGAGGACGCTCAGCCGGGAGTGCTTCGACAGTTTCCGCACATCACCGTTCGACAGAGAGATCTCAAGGTCGGGGTCCTGTGATGCTGAGCTGGTCCCTGACGAACCTGCCGCCGAATTGGATTCGCCTTCCTCGAAATCCTGGCGTAGCGTTTCAGTCGGATCCGTTCGATCGGCCTCAGCCGGCCGGTCGTACGCCTCTTCTAGCTCCGGGTTCGATTGAGTTTGGCCGCTTGGCTCCGGGGACGCCCGTCCACCGACCTGCCCAACCTCCTGTTTCTGAACTGTTGCGCCGATCTTCTTCATCCCAGAATCCAGCCGTTCCTCGACCAGCGGTGCCCAAGGTTCGTACTGGAGGAACGCAATACGGTTCGCGGCCGGGAAATCGTAGAGATAGGAGTTCGCGTCCAGGGGTCGGGCGACGACTACCTCAGTGTCCGCTGACGGCGTGATCTCATTCGCTGTTTGTATCGTGACGTTGTCAGCTAACGTCGTATCCTCAAGCGTGAGTGCTTGGAGGATCGCCTTGCGCTCGAAGTCGTTCTTAACAACGACGGTCCGCGAGCGGTCGGATCCCGTTCCGTCTGTACTGATCAGGTCGAAAAGCGTCTCCTGAAGCGGGTGATTAGTGTTCAAACGCCCGTGGAGCGCGTTCGCTGCCTCGTAATAATTGACGAGGAGATCCGCCTCGCGGCCGTCAAGTCGCTGTGCTTTGCCACGCAAATTCTCCAGCAGTTCACGCACACCTTGTTGGTAGAAGTTATCTGCGACGACACCATCCCAGTACTCGGGTTTGACCGGCAGCCGTGTCAGGAGATTGAATAGCCATCCGACCTCCATCTTGATGACTCGCTGGACGTTATTACTCGACTGGAGATCGTTCCGCATCGCACTCAGGTCAGCAACAATCTCGTGCAGGTCAGGATAGCCGATCGTCACGTGTTCGACCGTGATCTCCTCTGTGTTGATCAGATGCTCGAATCGAGTGATAAGGCTCGGGTTCTCCGGGAGGTTAGTTGACTCCGCGGTTGCCAGTAACTCATTCGTGACTCTGATTGTCTCACTGTGTTCTACCGCGGTCTCCGCAGCGGGTGTCATCTCGTCCGTATAGAAAATAAAGGGACAATCACTAGCCTCGTGGAGCGCCATGATTTCGTCGAACCGCCGGGAAACGTTCCCCCATTCGGGCTTTCGGAGGTCGACGAATACCGCTCCAACGCCGTTTCCGGGGTGCTTCTGATCGAACTCAAAATTATTCTTCGCTGTGTGTATGTCCGCGCGCTCTTCGGTCTCGGAGAGCCTGTCGATTGGGTCACGATCGACTAAGGCTGGTTGACGACCGAGACCGTTCAGCCTGAACTCGTCGATTTCTGTAACGTATCCGTGATGGAGCGCAGGAAACGCGAGGAGGGACCGACCGCCACCTACGATTCCGTCTTCTGGGAATCGAGGGTCTTGGGTTCGAACGTAAGCCAAACAAAGTCCGAGAGCAATCCGGTTTGAGGGAACTGGGTCGTGGACGAGCAACGATCGCCCATCTTCGAGCTTACGGAGCGTCTCTTCGACAACCGCCAGCTCCGTCTCTCCAAACGAATATATCTCCTCACCGGCCATGATGTTTGCCGGGAACCACCGTGAGAGATACGCCCGTTCACGGCACGCCGCTGCATGTCCCGAAATCGAGTCTAGTGACATTTTCTGTATTGGTTTCGCCCAACATCTCTTGCGCGACCCAGTCGCCGTCCCGCCGCCGAGTTATATGTGAGTATGCTACTCTGTGACAGGTTTGTTGCGTTGACACATAAGTATTGTCGTCATGTAAACTATTGTGCGGGAACAGCGATCCGTCCGCCAGAAAACGCCGAACGGTCGAATTCATTCATTAGCTTCTGGCCAGTCACCATGATTGGAATCCTATCCGACGATTCCACGTTGGTCGTCGTTGCGCTGGCAGTAGATGGCGTCAGAACTCGAACCGAATCAAGTAGTGAACGCTCAAGCGAAAGGATTCTACACGAATATTCGAATAGTGTGTTTAACAACAAATCAACAGGCACCAATATCGTTATACGGGCGGCCCAAGAGCGTTCATTACATAATGCGGGCACTATCTCAACCGTCCCTTACGGGGGAGCTCCATCTCTATCCGTTCGGTCGAGCTGACCGATCGACGGTCGTCGCCGACCAGTATCAAGGGCTTCTCGAGGCGAACGGGACCGAGGAAATCCTCTGTCTGACTCGGCTCTGTAGCGAGCAAGATCTCACCGAATCGATCGTGGAAACGCTCGGGATAGTCGAGCATCCGACGGTGTCGACGCTATCCGATTTCGCAACCCAAACACTCCAAGCATTCACCCCCGGAATGCGGTCGCTTTCGGATCATGAGCGAATCGAGCTTCTGGCTGCGTTCTTGGATGTACATGACTGGGAAACGGAGTATCTCGCGAAGGCGGCACACCAGGAGTCCTTCCAACAGGACATTGGGGAGCTTCTCATCGAAATGGAGTCGCGAAACCGCCTTACGCCCGATGCGTATGAATCGCCTATTCTCCAGGAAATCGCAGCGGTGGGGGAGGCGTTTCAGTCAACACTTACGGATGCGGACTACGTCGACCGCCCGTCCCTCATTCCGCGAGCAACGGCCGAGCTCGAGAGTGTAGCCACCACAGCGGAGATTCCGCAGTCGATCGCCCAAACGGAGGTTGTCCTCGTCGCAGATTTCGAGGAGTTCGCGCATGTTGAGCGGCAGTTTCTCGCCGCAATTACCAGCGCCGCCGAGGCGACCGTCGTCGCCCTCGCCGAGCGCGATAGCCGACTGCTGAGTAGTTGGCGCGAAGCAGGCCGTATCGAATCCCTTGCCGGCGGGCTCACGATCGAGGAACACCAGCCTGATCGCGAGACAGTGACTGCACCAGCGGCCGTGGGGGAGTATCTCGTCACTAAGGAACGACCAGCCGCGTCCGTCGACGATGGCAGCGTTCACGTGATCGAGCGAGGGACATTCCGCGACCAGATCACGGCAGTAGCCGACGAGATCGAGCGGCTCTGCAGGACTGAGGACTACGAGTACGACGACATCACGATCGCCTATCAGGACTCCAGTGGGCCGGTTGAGGAAACGATCCGGCTCCTACGACGTCATGGAGTTCCGACAACGACCGTTGCTGTGAGCCAGCTCGGGAACGACCCGGCCGTCAAGGAGCTTTCAGACGTGACCAAGGTTTGTGCCGATGCCGTCGATGATACAGCAGCCACTACGAGTCGCGATCGACTCCTCGACCTTGATGCGGTAACGCCAGCACTTCTCAAGCGACTCGCCGATGCATCTACTGCTGCAGCGGGACTTTGGCACTGGCTCGATACAACGAACCTCAAACATCGAATCGGCAGTGAGTGGACCGAGCTCGAAACCCGAGAGCAGTTCCAGCACGTCAAGGAAGTCATCCAGCTAGCCGAATTTCTCGACACGGAGGATGAGCTCGATGCGTCCTGGGACGGCTTCCACCTCGCCCTCGAACGCGCGTTCAGATACTCTTCCTCACGGCTCGAAAACGTCAATACGGATCACGACGGAGGTGGGGTCCCGGTAGGAACGATTTACGGGCTCAAGCACGCTTCGAACAGCGCAGTCTTCTTACTGAACGTCACCGACGCGGACTATCCGTCGGTTCCCGACTTGACCTCCCTCCTGCCGACACGACGGCTTCAGGAGGAGCCACAGTTCCCCATGCTTACCACCCAATCCGCCGCCGACGTCACTGACACATTCCGCCCAGTGGTCGACCCGCCGGGTGACCCGTTCCATACCTACTTCACGCAGGTGAGTCGGAGGCTTCTCGGGGTCGGTGCTCGAACAGCGGAGGAGCGGCTCTATCTCGGCGTTCCGAGCGAAAGCGCACAGTCACTCGGTGGATACCTCCAGCCGTCGCGCTTCCTCGCAGAACTCGTAGACACCTTCGAGTTCATCGAACCGTTCTCCACCGATGAGGACTCGCCTATCGCCAGTCACGGCGGTGCAAGCGAGTTCGTCGTTGAACACGTCGACGACACCCTCGAAGCGGTCCGTCGGGCAAGCGTCGGCGGTGAGGCGGTGGACCTCAACGTCTACGAGCAGGAGCTTGCCGCCATCGACGAGCTTCTCGACCAACCGGAAGCGGCACCGGTCAAAGACGCGTTGGCAGCCCGGATCGCCTTTCGACAGGGGAGGGTCCGCCGTGACTGACCGCCTCTCACCGTCGCGACTCGCGACCTACATGACCTGTCCGCGGAAGTTCGAGTTCGACTACGTCCACGGACTCAAGGGTGAGGACAATACAGATCTGCAACGATACTTCGATCGGGGACGAGTCCTCGACACGGCGCTGCAGCGAACGGCGGATTCAGTTACTGAGGAAACGGACACAGACACGGTTCAACTGCTAGCCCGAGAGAACTTCGCCGACGAATGGGCGACACGGACCGACGCTTCGAATTACCCGTCGCCGGCGTCGTATGAGTACGATCAGCGTGTCTGCGAAGCCGCACTCGAGGATTATCTCGACCCGGTCTCGGACGGTGACGGTGTGATTCACCTCAAGCGGTCGGTCGGGACGGAGATTCATCTCGAATGGACTGACGACGATCTCGGGGCTCTTCACGGGTATACAGACAATGTCGTCCGGACTGCGGAGGGGTTCCTGATCATCGACTACAAAGCAAGTTACAGTAGCAGCCGATTTCCCAACAAGAACGGTTCGGACCTCGAAAGTCAACTCGACGGCACCAGCCATTACCCGTCGCGGCTCAAGAAATGGCTTCAGATCGCGATGTACTGTAGAGGACTCAAAGAACACGAGCTGTACACACCGGGCGATGAGATCCGGTTCATGCTCTATGGCCTCATCGGATCGAAAACCCGGACCCCGACGGATGAAGGCTACACGGTCAGCGTCAGCGGGAAAGCATGGGAGATGACCGACCTGTATCGGGAGTACAACGACGACCTGTGGAGCTACATCAGTGACAGTATCGCCCAGTTACGCACAGGAGCATTCGACCCGACCGGGGACTCTTGGGAGTTGATTCGGGAGAATTCCTGTGGGGACTGTGACTTCCAACCGGCGTGTGGGGAGGCGCTCGCCGAAGAGGTGCGATTCTCATGAGTGTATTCGATACCGATGAAGAGGTCGACGAGGGGCCGAAAGGGAACCAGGGATCGATCATCGATGAGGATGCGTACCCGATGCGAGTGTTGGCGGGAGCCGGGACTGGGAAGACCTTCACCATGGTTCGGAAAATCGAGCGACTCCTCCGAACCGATCAGACCTCACCACAGAATATTCTCGCCCTGACCTTCACGAACAAGGCGGCCGATTCGATGCGGACGAAACTCAACGCCCGCATCGGTCCAGAGGGCTACGACATCGACGCCTATACCTACCACTCAATCTGTCACTCGATCCTACAGGAGTATCCGTATCACGCCGACCTCCCCTCGGAGTTCACCATCGCGAGTGACGCTGATAAGTACGAACTTGCGCAAGCCGGCGTCAAGGACGTCCCCTACCAGTTCACCCAACCGGATGGGAGTTATCGAGATTCGCCGGAGGAAGTCCTCCTCGACTTCATCAGCTCGATGAAACAGGAGGAGGTCCGGCCCGAAGCGCTCGAAAACTACCTCCCCGAGCCGAGTGTCTTACTCGACCTACACGAGATGGCCGATCGGATCGAAGCCGCTGCGCGAACGCATCTCCGCCGCCAGTCCGTCGGTGCCGACGGAATCGAAGGATTCTGTGACGATCTGGAGACGTTCAGGCTCGAACTCCAGCTCGAACAGCAGAGTCTGGATTCCTCGCCGTTCCTCGAAGACATCAGCGCCTACCTCCAGCGGCTGATCGAAACCGTCGAGCAGTTCAAAACCAAACTGCGAACGGAGACCGAATCCATCACAATCGGCGAGAAACAGGCTGCAGCCCGGCTGCCGGGGGTTCTGTTCAGCGCGTATGGCACAGAGGGTGAGCGGATGACCCGGAAGAGCGATTTCCCAACCGGAATCCCCAAACTTCCCTACACCCTTCTCGACCGGCTCCGGTCGTACCTCGACGACTGCCAGAAGGCCGGCGATCTGGTCCACGGCTATCGGACCTACGAGGCCCAGCGCCAGGCGGCCGAAATGGTCGACTTTGACGACCTCATCATGGAGACCGTATCCCTGCTCGAGGACGACGAGATTGCGAGCGAAATTGCAGGACAGTGGGAGTATATCTTCTGCGATGAGTTCCAGGATACCGACGGGATCCAGTTTGAGTTCGTTACGACGCTTGCTGAACACGCAGAGCTGTTCATCGTCGGTGATGATGACCAAGCGATCTACGAATGGCGTGGGGCGGAGAGTGAGAACATCGGGCGAAAGCTCACTGAGACCTACGAGGGCGAATTGGCCGACATGGAGCTCGACCTCAACTTCCGGTCGAAACAGCCTATCCTGGATCTCGCCAACAACGCGATCAGTAGCCTCGAGGGGCGAGGGAGCGAAAAGATGCTCACCGCCTTCGGGGAGAACGGTGAGGCCACCGATGGCATCGCGCATGTCGACATCACGCCGCCCGACGAGAGCGATCTGGATGAAGAGGCGTTTCAGGCCGAGCAGATCACGACTACAGTCAGTGGGTTGCTACGGAGTGACTTCGACGCCGTCGACGAGCCGTACGGGCTCGGAGATATCGCCATCCTCGTGAGAAAGAAACGACATGCCAGATCGATACTGGACGCGTTCAGTGAAGCGGGAATCCCGTTCGAACTGGTCGGCGACCTCTCGACGGAGTCCATCGGTGTCGAGACGGTCGTTGCATACCTGCGAGCGCTTGCAACGCCGTCAAATGACGTCAGCGTTCGTCGCGTGCTACTAATGCGATATCGCCTTTCGGAGCAAGACCTCCGGACCCTTGCTGAATCCGCGGATCGGCTTGTCGACGCCGTCGTCTCAGTCGATCCCTCCGCCGTCGATGAACCCGAACAGCTCAAAGCTGCCCGGGAGGACTTCGAGCACCTGTTCGCTCGTCGAGAGCGTCTTTCAGTCGAACATCTCTACTACGAGTTGCTGAACACGACGAACATCGAGTGGTATCTCACGCGAACTGAGCGCCGCGAACTCCGTGGGCTCGAAGAGTTGATAACGGATTACGGCGAGCCCGCCGCTCAGCCGCCGATCGACGATAGCTTCATCGAGTATCTTGATCGTCACGAAGATATCGCCACGGCGACGGATGGCGATCCGACGGAGCAAACAGAGGGTGCCAGCGATGCAGTATCGTTCATGACGGTCCATCAGGCGAAAGGACTTGACTTCCCTGTCGTGATCATGCCGTCGTTAACAGCTAGTGAGTGGGCACCGCGGGGGCGTGAGTATGCAGAACTCGTCGACGCCGTCGGCGGAATCCGGTTCTGGGAAACTGACCAGCTCAGGCGTGATCTCCGTGAGGCTCGTCGACTATTGCACGTTGGCATTACGCGTGCTGAGGACCAACTACTCCTGTTCGGTCAAACCGATGGCCAAACAGGACTCGGCGAAGGTGTGACTCGTGCCTACACGCAGGAGTGGTTCGGGGATGCCGTCGATTGGGACCTCACAGCCGCCTCGTTCCCGATCTGGGAACATCTCCAATCCAACCTCCCGGCAACGGCCCAAGACTGGACAGAGGCGATCGCCGGGCACTCAGTCCGCCGTACTGATGCCGTCGCTATACACGACGGGAACGAGTTAAGCTACGACGCCGCTATCGAGACTGTCCTCGAGAGTGCGAGCGATCTCCTCGAAGATGCACGTCCCGACGTGACCCCCGCCTCGCTCGGGATCCCGCATGATGCGTTCTCCGCGATTCCGAATCCGACGATGCGGCGCCGGCATAGCTACACATCGATCGGGACCGTCGATACCTGTGCTCGCCAGCACTACCTCAACCACGTCGTCTATGCGTACGACCTGCCAGATGGCACGGGGAATCTCTCAGAGAGGCAACGAGAAAGCGCATCGTCATCGACGTCGAGCACGGATGGAGCGTCCAACCGCGAGATCGGGACGCTCTTTCACGAAACAGCCGAAGCCGCGATCGAACAAGGGCGAAGGGATCTGGACGAATGGCGGGAACTCTGCGAGCAACAAGCGGTCCATCTCGGGCTCGAGGACGCCGTCGATGGAGCACTCGAGTGTGTCGAGCGGTTTTTCGAAACGCCCGTCGTCGACTGGGAACTGCTCAGTGCTGAGCACCCGTTCGGTATCGAAATCGGTGGCAACACCGTCGTGGGGGAGATCGACTGTCTCGCCCGCCGACCGGATGGCGAGTTGATCGTGCTTGACTACAAGGCGACCAGCCGGGAGAAAAAAGAAACGAATCGACAGTTGCCGCTGTATCTCCTCGCCTGTCAGGAGCTGTTCGACGAACCCGTTCGGACTGCAGGGTATGTCTATGTTAGCGATATCGGCCCGGAGATCGATATCCGCAGCTACGACGGAGACCGATTGGCGGATGCAAAAGAACGAATCAAGGAGGGCCTCGCCGCAGCCAACGCGAGTTCCTACGAGGACTACACGGCAGGTGAACACTGCCGATGGTGCCCACATAACGACCTCCCCTGTAGTAGTGTTGAGTCGGATTGACCTGTTTCTACACCGTCACGCCGGTCGGAACGGAAGGATAAATATCTCGAAGAAGATCTAGGTTCGTGCTCATAGTCGTCACACATCGACTATTGTTCAGCAACCTCCCGACAGAGCAGTGCTGGTTTACAATTTCAGATATGCGATCTTCAGATGCCGGATTTCCACTCGTCGAAGCGATTGGTTGAGTTGGTATGTATATTGTGTAGGATTTATAATTATACTAGAAGATATTATTGTATGAGTACCTCTTTTGACGACTTGGAATACTTAGACGAGGATGAAGTCCAGGCAGAGTTCATACCGGGAGGGAGTGTCGAAGAGTTTGTTCCAGGCTGGGGTGACAAATCAACCCCGATACCCGGGAAGGAAACGGAAGAAGGTATCTACGTCGGAGTAGTCAGAATTTGGGGTGGTGACAGGAGGATCGATCGAAGTGTTAGGTTGGCTGATGTAGGTTATTCCGGCAACAACACGATTGATGGTGAACTGGAAGAAAAAATGGAATTCTACTTCAACGGTGAGAAATTCCTCACACAAGAGTGGAGCTCCAGCGTCGCTTCATGGCACAATTGTGCGGTACAGCTTCCTGAAGGGGTCAAACATACGTTGTACAGCTACATTGATATGCTCGTCACGAGCTGGTGTTATGACGACATCAATGAAGTCTGGTGGTTGGTATCAGGAAGAATTCTGAATGAGACGTGTGGCTAGTGTATAGACTGTACCCGAGTCAGTACCATGTTCGGACTGAAGAACAAGAAGCGGTCAACCGTATCTTTGGATGGCAACTTGTCAATTTCTCTCACAGTATCTGCCTAGCGTGTGCCAGGCTTCTTGTGTTGATTGGATGGTTCTATAAGATAGTTCATTTCGTCGCCTCGTACTCAGTTGTGACTGCTCGATCACGTCGAAGTTTCTCACGAACGTTCTCGCTACGGCAATCGACATCCAGACGCTTCCGTTGCCAGTCTTCGCCGGACTTGCCGTTCCACACCCCGTACAGTGTCACCTTTGGGAGTCGCAAAACACCGAACAGCACCGAGAGTGTGTAGAGCACATCCTGGAGTTCGTCCCAGGTTACAGTCACCTTCCGTGGAATATCAACCGGGAAACTCACGTGGTGTGCAAGCACCCCGGCCTCACGAGCCAGATCGACGAACCCGTAGTCGTTGCTGAGGAGAATGACTCGCTTTCGACTATCCTGATCGTATTCAGCATAAGCGTCGACGATCGCCTCGTCGCCCGTCTCACTCTCAATCGTATCCGCATATCGGTGATCGCGAAGACGGCGATATTCGTAGAGCCCAAGCAAGCCTTCACGATTCGCCCCAGCTGGCTGGTTGTCGAGCCGTGCGAACTCAGGTCCAAACGCATCCTCGAGGGCTCGCGTCTCGTAGTGGTTGTAATGCCAGTTGAGCTCCTCGTAGATACCCTTCGCGAGGGCGAAGCCATTGACTGGACTTCGGCCTTTGTCGTCACTGTATCGCTCCGGATCCAGTCGGAGCACATCCGGCATCCGCCAGGCGAGGAGGTTCGTATCGATGCCCAAGGCCACAGGCTGATGGCCAGCGTCAAGATCGGGATACCCCTGTCGGCGGAAGAACGTCTCCACGTCCTCGCGGTTTTCGATGTCGACAAGGCCACCAGCAACGAGCGCTCGGATGTAGGTATCCTTGTCGGGCAGGTCGTCGTAGGCCTGTTCACCATACGTCGTATGGAGTTCCTCGCGGGAATCCTGGTACGTGAGCGCGCCCTGCGTGAATCGGACCGTGGTTGCGACGGGATCGGAAAGGTCGATTTCGAGGA
>LFFM01000806.1_pt1 | contig 22198 bp, 17 predicted proteins | sample 643131 | NCBI WGS metagenome assembly LFFM01 (sample SAMN03777445, study PRJNA286221) | soda lake metagenome | biome: soda lake; feature: Kulunda steppe; material: water; isolation source: sample Tc-Br brine of Tanatar trona crystallizer | place: Russia: Kulunda steppe | collected 2011-07
ATGACACAATTCACGCTGCTCGTGACATTCGAAAGGCACACACTTCACGCGTGGATACTTTCGATTCCGGTATCGCAGGTCCAATTGGGATATTGGGAGATGGTGAAATCGTGTTGCACCGCTCACCCGGAAGTTACACGGCCAACCTTCCAGCAGACAACCTCGAAGAGATACCTGAGATGAATGTCCCGATTGCAGGCAATGGCGCAGGCCATGATGCGTATATCTTAGAACAAGCGATAGCGGGCGATTACGATGTAGACGGTATTGTGGTCGCCACAACTGGTAATGGAGGAACTCAGCCCCCAATCAGTGAAGCAACAAGTGAAGCAGCAGAAGAAGGTATCCCAGTAGCCACTTCGACTCGCGTGTATTGGGGTGCGATGAGTACTGGACCGTACCCTGAATTTGAGGAAGGATCGCCAGTCAGTATGGAAGATATTCCACCTTGGAAAGCTCGATTACTGATGATGGTTGCAATTAGTGCAACCGAAAGTCACTCAGAGATCTCTAATGATCAGATAATGGTTCAACACGCTGTTTATGAAAGTAAATACGGTAGTGAGGATATCCAACCATCAGCATACTAAAATAAACTGCAGATGTGGTTGCCATTTGAGCAAAATATAGCGTAACATGGACAACCACCTATTATATTAATTTTATTAGGAATGTCCCACACAACGTTTTTATCTATCGTGGCACCCCATTGACATGGTGGCCTGCCCCCGTCACCCCCGCTAACCCCAAACCCCTCTTGCCACTACTTTTCTTCAATCTCTGTATCAAGATATGAGTACTTTCGTGGTGTTATCTCGTAGATCATCAACTCACTGCAAACTGATAGTATAACATAGGGTTCTGTACCGTTTCAACGACATCTTGTTTCCTTGATTGTAATTTACGGAGCTGGATATATATGAACAAGACGTCGCCTCAAATGTCATCATAAACAATGTTTGATATTATGATTGACTCATGTTGAGTTTGGCCGACTCAAGCGAGAAAGTTTTGGAACCGGTGAGATCAGCACCGTCGACAAAGGTGTGGGCCTCGTATCTGATGATATATCGATCGGTCTCGAAACTGCCGGGTGAGTCGACGGATTCGCCGAGTGTATCTCGAATAAGCAAATCGAACTCATTGATGCCCGCATCAACGGTCAGACACGAGGTTGATGAAAAGCGTGGATTGATTTCAATAACGTATGGTGTCCCATCGTTGTCGACAATCTGCTGGATATTGAGTGGGCCAGCAGGCTCCAGCATGTCGAAGAGATCCGTACAGGCCTCGACAACATTAGGTGCACGACGCGTCGCACCGAGAACGGTTGATCCGTTCTTTTCGATCGCTTCCTTTGGCACCACGCCAAGAAGTTGGTTGTCCGTAGTTCCAATAACGCTCGTCGTATACTCCGTCCCGTCGATACACTCCTGGCAGAGCAATTCTTCCGGCTCGTACGGTGTCGCCGCTAGATGCGCCGAGAGTGCCTCGGGATCGTCGACCTGTTGGACACCTCTGCTCCCGCGGCCGCCTCGAGGTTTGACAATCAGTGGAAACGCCGACGGGTTGATTGTCGCATACTCAGTAGCGAGCCAGGTCTCCGGTACCGGGTGGCCGGCAGCCGATAATCGTCTCATTGTTTGGTATTTGTCCATTGCCAAATCAATCACCTCCTGGTCAGGGGCGACGATACCGATATCATCGGGAAGCTCGCGAGACAGGGATGGAAGGACCGCTAGTTCCTCATCAACCGTTGGGACGACTACGTCAATGTCACATTCGTCGACTATCTTCGCGATAGCTTCGGGCCAGCTCGCATCAGTTGCTGCTGGGACTTCCATCCCATCGTCGGCAAACTGTATTCCGACCGCGGTTGGGTCCATGTCGACACCAACTACCTGGTGGGTTGTTTCAGATTGGAGGGACTGGATCGTACCGATACCACAGGCACCGCCAGCTCCGGTAACGAGTACTGTTGGCATAGCCGTTCATCACGACTCGTCCTTTTATTTATACACTCACTACTACCTGTGACAGCGGTATGTTGAGGCTACTAAAGTATCGATAGGCCGGGATCTGTTTGTACGTATGACTGACGCAGTATATTTCGATCTCGACGGAACGCTTTTTGATGATCGTCAGTATATCCGTGGCGGGTTGCAGTACGCTGGTGAGGTACTGGCTGCCCAGCGCGGGGTCGATCTCACAGACGAACTACACGAGGCATATTTTGAGCGAGGTGTCACTGAATCAACGTTCGATACGGTCTTGTCCGAACATGGACTGCCAACCGACCTCGTTCCAACACTCGTTGAGGCATATCACAATAACAATGCGGAGCTATCACCCTTTTCGGATACGGTTCCAACACTCGAAATGCTTGCGCGTGAGTATCCGCTTGGTGTGATCACTGGCGGAACAAACGGACGAGAAAAGCTCTCACGGCTCGGTCTCAACGAGTTCTTCGAGACTGTGTTCGTGGGCCCGACATATGGTGCACCGAAACGAGACGCAGAGATATTTCAGGCAGCACTGAGGGCACTCGATGCATCCTCGAGTGATTCGGTTTACGTCGGTGATCGTCCAGCGCTAGATTTTCCGCAGCCCAACCGGCTTGGAATGACGACGGTGCGGATTAGTACAGGGCGGTATGCGAGTGCAGACGCCACTGGGGAAGCACAACCGGATCACACACTCGACAGACTCATGGAACTCCCTGCTCTCGTGGATTCGTTTGACTCAACAACATCCGAATGAAAGAGTGTCCCTCTACTATCGCTTGTCGTAGTTACGACGACAACAAAGCGTGAATGCGTTGTTTGATTATCTGCGGGCAGTTTGTTGATGCTCGAGATTATTCTCTTTGATGCGAATGACTTGATACGATTCGGCATACCGAGTATTTGCTTGCCGACCACGGAACCGTGCTAGACCTTTCATTGCTTCGGCTTCCAAATATTTCTTTTTGCATTGACTTTTGTGCGCTCGAATTGCTTGGATTTTTTGTTCTAAGACTCCCTCCGTTAACTTGTTGTAGTACTCTGGATTGAACGATGAACGAGTCGATGGCGATTCGAATGCAAGCACTTCGTTTATATTTCTTGAGGCAGCGACCGAAGCCAGCGAGGCACGACGATGGTCTTGGTGTGTATCCTCTTCGGTGTGGATGTATACACGGTCAGTATCGAATTCATTGAGGTGTTTATTAAGCCGCTTGATGATCTCGTCATTGTATGGTATGCGTGTGTCTTCGTATCCAAGGAAATGAATATCATCAATGTTGAGTATTTTTGCAGCTTCTTTAGCTTCACGTCGGCGCTGGGACGGCTCTGAGAGCTCGCCACCATCTGTGAGTACGATAAATCGCACAGCATCACCGCGACGGTGATGTAATGCGAGTGAGCCGCCAGCACCTAGTTCGATATCGTCTGGATGGGCACCGATTGCAACGACATTCATCGCCAAGAGATACCGGTTCATAATTTAAAGTAAATCACAATATTATACCGATAGTCTACAGCTAACTCTTTAACTGTGGGCAACTCATGTACTGGGTTCGTCGCTAGTGGTTACAAATTGACCGTGCCCACAACATAACCACTATTGATCTGATTGTACTGTCGATTACCTACTTCTGTTTCTGACAAAAATGCAATCAGGAAAAATCGCAGTCAGGGTAGCAGGCAATGGTTCAAAAAAGCAATTCCGATGTGCGAAGCCTTGATGCAATGACTGTGACCGTATTACTGGATCTCTATGACTTTGTATCAGTACACTCTTCTATCAATTATGATGACTGGAATTGGGTGGGACCCTAGCGTTGCTGGGTGGATGCAGGTCCATCAAATTCGTCCCAATCTAACAATGAAATCCCGCATCGGAGTTCTGACTCTGACGAGTACTGAGTGATGTTGGTCCGCTTATTTTTCTCAAGCTTAGTTTGTTGGTTCTTCATTGGCACACCGTACTGTTTGTAAGAGTATATTTTGTTAGAGACACTATACGAGTGTATCAAATCACGGCATGGCTGCTGAGTTGGCTTGTCAAGGGGATATCCGATATATTGACTGATCCTATTGTGAGTGAGCCCGCGGTAGTCTGCGCCTAATTGAATACACATAACAAAAACACCACCATTTCTTGAGTGTCAGATTTTAGATTTTGAGATGAGAACCGTCTCGTCGACCGTCCCTACGACAACAGTGAATCGGGTGTTTAACTCTGGATACCCATAGATGAATATCGCTGGATGTCACGTGCGATTAAAATCAAGCCGATTCAACGAGACATTCAATGAATGTTGGACGGCTGAGAGCAACACAAGAATCGCCCCGAAAAGAAACAACAGAACAGAGATGATTACACCCATAGTAGCGATTGTTCCGGTATCCATAAAGTTCGATAAGGTCCAGTAGCCAACGCCAGCTCCAGACAGTGTCATACTAAACCCAGGAAGACCGAATGTTGTCACCGGTCGGTTTTTTTTAAGCGTTGCCAGTATTCGGTTGACAATACTGAGTCCGTGAGTAACTGGATGGCGTGTACTCGGATTCGAAACGTCGTAGTCGATGGTCGTTGAAACCTCGGTAATGTTCAGCCCGTTTGTATTGGCGAGGTGTAAGATGTCCGTACTTGCACTCATTCGGTCGTCGATTTCATTGCTGTAGTCGACCATCGTCCGGATAGCAGTTTCGTCGTATGCTCGAAACCCACTTTGAGCGTCCTGAATACGTGATGACGGCCGCAGGTTACCCATACTCAGATTAACCAACGAGTTGATCACCCACAACCCACCTTGGCGATATAACGGCATCTCAGTCGCAGCCGACTCACCAAACCGGTTACCGATAGCGATCTCAGCATTGGCTTCCTCGAGGCTGTCGGCTAATCGAGGGATATCTTGTGGATTGTGTTGGTCATCACCATCGAGTATCACAAGCATCTGTACATTCCGATTGGCGGCTTCCTCGAAAAGCGTCTTCAGTCCGGAGCCATAACCCTTGTTTCGCGTATGTTCGACGACTGTGGCACCGGCTTCACGGGCAGCCGCAGCCGTTCGGTCTGTACTGCCGTCATCAACGACCAACACCTCATCAGCATATGAGTGGGCAGATTCTGCAACAGTTCCGATCGTCTCAGCCTCGTTGTATGCAGGAATACCGACAAGAATGTCGGTTTGATCGGTTTCATACACGGCTTCAACGATCAACTGATCGCTAGATTCGAAGGCTGCAATGGAATCATCAAACGAGATCAGGTCGTCTCCTGGCTCGGCAAATATCAGTCCTGGATGTGAATCGCTACGAACTGTTTGGAGCAACGACTGTTTGGCCGCTTCGATATCACACTCCTGAGTAGTAACAACACTCCCCCCAAGCCGCCGTGTGATCTGCGCCATTGTCACTTGGGCGTCTGTGACAGCAACATAAACTGCCAGTTCGTTCTGCTTTGCTCGATAGAGACGTCGGACGACGGCATCAGAACTGCCAACCGCGACAATCCCAACAGCTGGCAGACGCTGAGTTATAGACTGCGTGGCACGCCTAGTTGTTGGTAGTGTATTTTGTTGCTCGGAGGAAGAATCACGTATCGTATTTGTTCCCCCATCGGTATCTATCTGTTTGGTGTCTTCGAGCGTATCAGGTGCCTGGTTTCGGTTGGAATTTTTTTGAGATTTCTGTTGGTGCTCAGCCGGAATTTCGTTTGTCCTAACATTTAAAATGCAATCGGACGGAGACAGTGTATTCGAGTCTACGTGGAACGCCGTTTCGAGTGACTCCTGCGTGGTGTCCTCGAGGAAAAATACCACCTTACCGTTCGTCCGATAGATCCACTCACCATCGTCCTGCGTGCTGAATCTAATCGCGCTTGAGTCGATTGTTCTCGAGAGCTGTTCGATAAGACAAATACTATTAACTGACTTCGCTATCGAACGAATCTGATACCGAAATGTTACACCATCATCTGTTTCACTAACGGTTTTTTCGATCGTGATTTTGTTGTCGGTAATATCATACGTCATGATTAGTCAGCCGCGCCAACAGTCAACGACAATCCATCATTCCACTGCCATTGATCTTCGCGGACAACATATTGACGAACTAACAGCAATATAGTTATTAGCTACCTACCAAATAATATTTTATATTCTATACATATTATAGGGCAAATAACAGTTCATACCGTACATTCCACTGGACGTATACAATTCATAACGAAGGTCGTACTGACCAAACGTATCGGTTGATGTCCAGTCCAACCACCACAGTAGTCTTAGTACCGATGAGGGTGAAATCATGAAATCTGTTATTCTCGCCGCAGGAGAGGGAACACGGCTTCGACCACTGACCGAAGACAAACCTAAGGGAATGGTTGAAGTCGACTCGAAACCGATACTTAGTCATTGTCTCGAACAACTTGCGGAGTTGGGAACTGATGAGTTTATCATCGTTGTGGGCTATATGAAAGAAGAAATCATCGACCACTACGGTGATGAGTTCGAAGGTATTCCGATTACCTACACCCATCAACGTGAACAAAACGGACTTGCGCACGCACTACTCACTGTAGAGGAGCACATCGACGATGACTTCATGCTCATGCTCGGCGACAACATATTCAACGCAAACCTTGAGGACGTTGTTCGCCGACAACAGGAAGACCGGGCAGATGCTGCCTTCCTTGTCGAAGAAGTGCCGTGGGAAGAGGCTAATCGGTACGGCGTTTGCGAAACCAACGCATACGGCGAAATCACGGATGTCGTCGAAAAGCCCGATGAGCCGGAGTCAAATCTGGTGATGACGGGGTATTATACGTTTTCGCCAGCGATCTTTTCGGCCTGCAAACTGGTTCAACCCTCGAACCGTGGGGAGTACGAAATCAGTGAAGCAATCGATCTACTGATCCGTAGCGGGCGCACCATCGATGCAATCCCAATCGATGGCTGGCGGATCGATATCGGCTATCCAGAGGATCGCGAGATGGCCGAAGAGCGACTACAGGACGCACAACCGGTGGTAGCAAACGACTGAGCACGGATACGTGTGAGCAGTGTCACGGCCAGCAAATCGTAGCGTCCAGCCACTGAAGGTGTGCTCTGCCGAAGTATCCTTTTTGTTGTTTAAAATCAGTTGTAGTGTCTCACACAACGTCGTAGTACAGATCGGTGGTCCGGTTCACGGTCTCGGACCAAGAGTTGTTCGCAAGAACTCGTTGACGACCTGTGGTACCGAACTCACTGCACAGATCTTCGTCGCTCAGGAGCCGACTGAGTTTGTCAGTGAGATCGGGTACTGAATCCTTTGTAACAGTTACTCCCGCCCCGTCTACAATTGGCTCAAGCTGAGGGAGGTCCGTTGTGACTACAGGAGTCTCACAGGCCATCGCTTCAAGCACTGTTCGAGGTAATCCCTCATTCCGGCTGGGGAGTACGAACAGGCGACTCTCTTGGTAGTGTGTGGCCATGTTTTGATAGTCTACATCACCGATGAATGTAACGTGGTCATTGATTCCGAGTTCCTGACAGCGCGCTTCGTATGCCGACCGTCGCGGACCATCGCCGACAATACGGAGCTCAACATCCGGATACTGTGCAGTTAACCGTTCGCAGGCCTCCAACAGCATCGGAACTCCTTTGACGTCTGTGAGACGGCCGACAAACAACAGTCGGTGTGGATGGGGCTTGCCCGACTTGGGTGTGAACTGGTTACAGTTGATTCCGTTCTCGATAACAGTTATTTTTGTATCGATCTTCCGGTCCCGGAGCCGCTGGCGATCCGTCTCAGAGTAACACAGAATGTGGTCTGCGGCATTAAATGTAAATCGTGCAACTGTCGGAATGAAGAGTCGTTGTATCCATTTCGGTGCTGTCTGTGATATGAGTCCGTGGTTTGTGATAACAAGTGGTGTTTCTGAGACCTGCTTGAGCGCGGCCGCAATGTTTGATGTGAAGTAAAGATGTGAATGAGCATGAACGACATCAGCCTCGGAAACACGCGCTCGCAACGAGCTGACGATTTCAGGGGTAATGCTGTTTCCAAACGGGCGGACGAGTTCTCGATGCCGGATTACTGTATAGCCGTCTACGGTCTCGATCCGTGGTCGGCTCGACTCACCGTGATCGGAGGTGAGAACAGTCACCGAGTGTCCGTGTGCGGCCTGCTGTTTCGACATCTTGTGGGCATGGATCGCACCACCTCCAGTGATATCCGGATACAGATCAGTGGCAATACGAAGGATGGAAAGCGGCCGTTGAGTGCGTCCTTGTGACTCGATTGTTGTACCATTATCCACATGATTGGGCTGTTGAGAAGCCGAAGATACGTTATTATGACTGGATATGTTCACAAACATTCTATTTTATCAGATACGCTTTGTTATGATCCTCCTACGGTACAGAATATCCTACTCTCAGCCCACCAACATCGGCGAAGCAACTGAAAACCCGATCTTCGGGAATCATCGATGGGTAGGGAGTCTCTACTACGGCAATCTTCCAACTGAGGGGATAGCGAACCCGGTATTCTGTTCATTACTTTGGGCAAACGTTTCAATTTCTAACTATGTACAAATATACTCTAGAGAGCTTTGCAAATCAGCTATCTAAATATTTTTATCCACTGTCGATTGCTAGTATTGTTGTCGTTTTGTTTGTCGTGTGGACGTCTTTCCCAAGACGGTTCACTGTATTTGGACTGTATGGCTTATTCGGTTTTCTTGGCGGTGCGTTCATATATTACTACGTAAATGATAGCAAGGCTTCTGCTGACTATACCATAGACGACCGAAGGCACCATCTAGGCGTGTACTCCATCAGTACGGTGACAGTCGGAGCGATTGTGCTTACAGCAGAGCCGAGGCTCGTCTTTATTGGCCTCCTCATTGGTTATACGCTCGTCGTTCGGCAACTACTCGCAGAGCCGCGTCCAAGACGACTCATCTCTCAGCTAGTTGTTTTGTTTCTTCTATCGCCGGTAACAAAATACGTCACGGCAGGCCGATATATCGGTGACGGAGACACTATTATTCACACCGGATTTATCGAACAGATCTTGCACGATAACACATTGGCTGCTATCGCTTCTGAGAGTTACTATGAGTTTCCAGGATTGCATTTGGCCGCAACAACGGTCGGGTCGATTTCCGGTCTTGGAGCATACGATTCACTCCTCGTTATCGGGATTGGCTCCTATGCCATACTGATCCCGGTTATCTATGTGATAACGTTTCGATTTACTAACAACGATGTTCTCGCCCTTACGACCGCGTTTGGAGTAGTTGTGCTCGATAATCTCTCGTTTTATGCCTCCTACGTCTTTCCGCAGTCCGTGGCGATGATCCTGATTCTCATTCTGATTATGCTTGTAGGGATGTCCTCGAGGGATACGATACTCTGGCGAGTGGTAGCTGTATTCGGTGTCGTAACGACAGCCCTTGCATTCACACACCACCTCACTCAACTGTTATTCCTCCCTGTGATCGTCTGTGTCGGACTGTTGTATGCAATTCATAACCCTAAGCAGCTGGCAACACAGCTCAACCGCCGACATCTCGGACTATTCGGACTGTTCACTGTTATTAACGGAACACAGCTTTGGGTAACCGGATTCTTCGACAGAATTTATCGGGCTGCCGAACAAATGGTTCTGGGTGGCCTGTTTGGGGGATATACTAGAAGTGTTTCGCTTGCTTTCGGCGAGACCCAGCAGTCTGATTCGGTGTTGGTGGCCCTCAACTGGCTGTTTGGCCTGCACGGTCTGTATCTTATATTACTCGTGACAATGTTTTCGGTCGGCGTCGTCTGGACGTTACGTGGGCCGTGGAATCCAGCGATATGGGTGGTTGCGTTGACCGGGATCACCGGTTCAGTTCTCATACTGGAGACGCCGATTTCGATTAGGTCGCTCGGTAGGATCAGCGCCCCGTGGCTGTTTCCATTCGCATTCGTTCTCGGAATAAGTATCTACCAACTCAGAAAGAACGTGAGCTCAGCCGGCCAGCGCCGACTTTTGATGGGATTACTGGTGATACTCGCTGCAACAACACCGATGGTTACCATCGACAACTACTATGAAACGGACCCACGTCCGATGACAGAAACATCCTTTAGCGAACAAGAATACGCCGAGCTTCAGGCAACAGCGTCCTTCGTCGAAAGTCGTGAAGAGTCGACAACCGTCTTCTGGAATACGAGACTCATCTTTAACCGGTATCAGATAGATGAATTGCAACGCAGCAGTGTACAGGAGGAGACATTACACATTCCACCAGGATATCTCGTGTATCGCTCAGCGTGGGCTGACCACACAGTGTCGTTTACTGCCGGTACGGGTGATTCGCTGTATTCGAACCGACTGGAAGCCTCGGATCGATGGCTGTCGGACAATCTTGAAACGAAAAATAAAGTCTACACAACCGGAGAGATAGATATCACATGGGCACCCATAGAGCGTCGTTTTGACGACACGGAACCAACAACGCCCCGTAGCACGCCAGCCCTGGACTAATGTCGGCAGAAGTGTTCACGTTGTTGGCGAAGAATACTAGAGACTACCAGTACGGATAGTTTTATTCAGCCAAGAAAAGTGTCGCAACCAACTGATAAAATATTATGAGTGTGTCACTACGTGGGTGCTCCTGTTCGTATGTTGCTTGTGAGGAATTTGCGGACTGGATCAATCAGGTACGTGTACAGCACGGCGATGATCGTTAGTGCAATAGCACCGAATGCAGGAATAGAAAGCCCATAGGTCAAAGATCGGACGTAGTATCTGATCGCCTCGAGATAGTTCCCGTCGTGATGGTTCCGCCGACCGAGATAGACGTATTCGGTCTGGTAGTACGGTTGTCTGAACTGGGTTGCATCTGGAATACGGGTTGTGACGACAGTATAGAATTCAGTTATTTGTTGCGGCGACAGATCCACATGATTACTCAACCCCTGTTCGTGGTTTCTGACGTTGAATGTCTGTGGGAGGAAGCAGACGCCTCCCTCCATCGCGGCCTCCATCATGAAGAGATGGTCCTCACGACGCTCAAGTGACTCATCGAACCGGGTGCTGACCTGGTCAGTATCGACGATAATTGCTGAAGTGAGGCCGAATATCTCACTCCGCATCAGCGCTCCGACAAACTCTACTGCCGAATACTGGTGGTCACCATCGACACAGAGCCCAGCCCCGGTTTCGGTCATTCGTTGGAGCTGGTCGCGCAGTTTCGTCTGTTTCCACGTGTCGTCCGCATCGAGAAACGCCACATACCGTGTCTCGGCTCGTTCGAGACCGACATTCCGCCCCCAGGCAGGTCCCCGTTCTTCAGTATCTTCGATCACGAGCACTTCGGTATCGACAGCCGCCTGTTGTTCAACGCTCTCGATTGCTTCCTGAAGCATCTCCCTCTGCGTATACGTTTCACAGAACGGAATAACAACTGTCACCATCTCTGTGCTAGACTGCTTCGTCACTTTATCATCTGCCATACGTTGGGTTGAATCGACCATAGTAGACTGGTGCATAACGTTCGGCAATTTCAATACAAAGTTATTGACTCACTATCGGTAGTGTGGGTAGATCAAAAACGGTGCGACTAGAATATCGCGTCTCTATGGGTGGTCTTGGCCGAAGGTCTACACAGCCTTCGAGTATATTCCACCGATAGCGTGTGACTAACTTAGTGATAAACAAACAGATTCCACTCACATGGACGATGTCACACGCCGACGGATGCTATTGGGTGCAGTTGCTGTAGCGGGACTAAGTGCTGGTTGTCTCTCCGAGACAGACACGCAGGGTGCCGTCTCGGAGCATGACGGGGCAGGCGACGAAAACATGGAAGTGCTTGAGCAACTGATCATTGGAAACGCACCGACTGGTCGGCCACTGATCAGCAACGAAGACACGACAGTCTACGTTGATCCGGAGAGCGGTGACGATTCAGCGGCAGGAACTGAAGACGAGCCACTACAGACGATTCAAGAAGCCGTCAGTCGAATCCCGATCTATCTCCGCCACCATTATGTCATAGATCTAGCAACCGTTCCCAACACCCCGGTGACGTACGATGAGGACGTACTGGTGCCTGCGTTTATTGGTACTGGACAAGCTCGAACCGAAGACGGTGCACCCGAGTCCGGCCCTGTATTTAACGTCGAGCTTCGCGGTGAAAGCGGGACGCCAGACGCTGTTCAAATCGGGAGCATCATGTTCGCAAACGTGTCTGGTGTCTCGGCCGGACATTTGATCGACGCAACGATCACACGGGATTGCCCGTACTCGAATGAAGAAAGTGGAATCTGTATCTACGGGACGGGAGAAGTCAATCTGTACGAGATACAATTCAGTGATGGGCCCACCCACGCTATTACCGCATATGGAGCGAAAGTAAAGGCGTCATTCCTCGATTTTGGCGAGAACAACGTCGAGATGGGAATTCATGCCAAGCGACATGCGAGTGTCATGGTCGAAGAAGTTGACGGTATTACTGATTGGAGAACGTTCAACGTTGTCCAAAACTCTCTTGTGACGATCAAGACCGGAAACCGGGTTGAAGGAAGTCCGACTTACCGAACGCGTGTTGGTGGCCGAGTGTATGATCAAGAAATGACTCGGTGGATCGAAGAGGGGCGCAACGCGTTTACACCCGCCGGAGATACGGAGGTCCCCGGAACGCACTTTTCTGAGGACGGAAACGTCACCGACGCTGGATCGGGAACGATCTGGTATGCAGACGGTAAAGGCGAACTCGAAGAGGGTTTTTATGGAATGACCAGCGGCGGGCCGGTCCAGTTAGGATGACCGCTGAAACAAGGTCTGAATGGCTGAAAGCGGAGGGGACATAGAATGAGCACATCAATCGTTGGTCGGTTTCTGCGGATCTTTTCGTCGAATATGGTTACTTTTCTCACAGGTATTTTGGCGACGCCAGTAATCGTTCGCGTGCTCGGTCCAGCGGAGTACGGCGTCTACGCGTTTCTGTTGTCGGCGATGGGCGTGTTGGCGTTACTGGCCGACGGTGGCATTTTTGATGGCATTCGAAAATATATGGCCGAGAGCGACCGCTCGCCCGACTGGCGGGCACAAGTGTTTGCACTCTATGCTCGAGTGGCTATCGTCCTTATTTCGCTGTTGAGTGTCGGTATTTTCCTTGCGGTTGAGCTGGATATCCTTGTCCGCCATTTCGGCCCACGGTATGATCAATATTTCATCGCGCTCGCGGGAGTAATCGCCGCCAAACAACTCGGTGCGATTGCCCGAAGTGCGTTAATGGGGCTGAATATGGAAACAGTCTCTGAGTCGCTCCAGATACTCAACAAACTCATCTTCGTCGCCGTTGGGCTGGCCCTGTTGCTGTTGGGATACGGCGTTATTGGCTTGCTGATCGGGCTTTTCGTTGGTTACCTCACGATGGCCGTTCTCGGCGGCATCGTCCTTTCACGTCGTCTCGATGGTTCGTGGCTGCTTCGACGGTTGCCCGATTCGTTTCCGAAACGGGAGCTGCTGGAGTTCAACGCCGGGAGTTTCGTGTTGTTTGCACTGTATATCTCGATTTTACACACCGATGTGCTGATGATCCAGTGGTTCCGCGACAGTTCCGAAACCGGCATCTATCGGGCGGCGTTGACACTCGCGGAGTTTCTTTGGTTTGTGCCACGAATCGCGCAGTTGACGCTCCTACATTCAACCTCGACGCTGTGGTCAGACAGCGCCCACGAACGGATTACGTCGATTTCTGCGCGAACCACTCGATACACGCTCGCATTTACATTGCTGTTGGTCATTGGGCTTGCCGCGCTCGCTGAACCAACCGTGCGAATGTACTATGGCCCAGAGTTCACCGACGCAGTCGGACCACTGTTGATTCTGCTACCGGGTGCACTGGGCTTTGCAGTCGCACGTCCGATCTTCGCAATCGGCCAGGGGAACGCTGATCTCAGGCCACTCAACTATGCAACCGGTGCCGCCGCCGGTATCAATCTCGTCGGAAACCTGCTTTTGATCCCTCGGTACGGAATGTACGGTGCCGCGGTAGCAACAACGACTGGCTATCTCTCGATGATGGTGTTCCACGTGTGGTCGGCACGAACAATCGGTTTCAATCCAACAATCGATCTCCGATTACGCCGGGTGTTCGTCACGGCACTGATCAGTGCCGGGGCAATCTTCCTGCTCGCTGAACGGATTACAGCTGATATCTATGCTTTGCTGGTCGTCCCGCCAATTGGCTTTGCCGTCTACGTCGGCCTCTCGATCGCAACAGGGGTGATCGATTCGAGTGAACTCAACGCAGCACTCGAGCGGGCCCCGATTGTAAATAATCGGTAAAACACCCGAGGGAGGAGTCAACTCGACTGTAACTGTTCGTACACCGTACCGAACTCCTCGACCATCGTCTCGATGTCAAACGCTGTTTCTGCCTCCCGTTGTGCTGCATTCCCGAGTGAGTCTCGGAGAGCGGGCGTCTCCAACAGTCGACGCATGGCCCAGGCCAGTTCCTCCGGCGCGTCGACTGGGACGAACAGTCCAGTACGATAGTTGTCGAGGATTTCACCCGTACCGTCAACAGGGGTCGCTGCAATAGCGAGACCGGCAGCCATCGCCTCAATGACTGCCCCTGGAAGCCCCTCGAAATGAGACGGAAAGACGAAAACGTCCATCATGGATAACAGTGCGGGGACATCTTGGCGCATCCCAAGGAACTCGACCGAGTCGATACAGCCCACATTACGTGCATGTTTTTCGATGGCTTCACGGTCCGGGCCATCACCAACGAACACCAGCCGTGCTTTGATGTCGGTGTCGTGTATCCGAGACCACGCGGTCAGCAACTCGAAATGACCCTTGCGTTCGATCAACCGGCCAACTGTTCCGACAACCAGTTCCTTGTCACAGTGGATTTCAGCTTCGACAGCAGTTTCGTCGGCGTTCTGGTAGGTAGAGAGGTCACGTCCGTTTCGAATGACTGTCACCTGCTGTGGGGAAGCCCCTCGGTCTATGGCGAGTTTTTTGCCCGCATTTGAGTTCGAGATGATGACATCCGACATCGAAATTGTCGCTCTGTCGAGCAGCGCTCGGAGGCGGTTCGGTTCTTTCGGGACCGACCGGACGCCGGTGATAACCGTTGCAGGAGAGACGAGACCAGCTCCACGAGCTAGCATATTGTCACAGAATAAGAATGAATGGATTATATCCGGTCGTTCGATGGCCGCCGCACAGCAGAACTTGATGGGAGCGATGATATATACCATCGGATTGGTCACGCCAGTGACTGTACCGTGTTCGGTTGTTCCAGCTGATGTTAACGATCGAACAGGCACTCCGGATCGAAGCTCGCTCGCAATCGGATTCGCATCGAAAATTGTCCAGACTGTGACGTCGTAGTCGTCATCGTCAAGCCCGTTCGCTAATTCGACGAGTGTCTGTTCGGCACCGCCAACACAGAGCGCTGTGATGAACAACCAGACGGTTGCCCGTTCAGAGTCTGTTTCTGCCATGGTTATGCACTCTCTCCGATCGTAGGTTCCGTAACATCGACCCAGAGATGGATCTCCCGGTAGGCGTTCGAACTATCCGGCTCCTGTGGTGGATCACCCCGATACAGGAGATACACCAGCCGATAGTTTCCGGTGGATGCGTTTGTCTCAACGGTCGTGTTCAGTCGATGACGCTCGTCATTGTCGACGGTGAACTGGTCTCGAGACAGCTCGGTCCGATTCTCGAGTAAAACTGCTCTGTCTTGTTGGTCGAGACGCTGTAGCTCACCAACAACAGTATACTGCTGTTCGCTCCCTTCGGAGTTGACAACGGCAAGCGATACTGATTGTGGCGTCCCTCGAGTGAGCGTTGTCGGGTAGTGCTGTTCGTCGTCGGCGTCAGTGGTTTCGCTCACAAAATAGAATTCGGTCAGCGAGCCAGACTGGTCTGTCTCGAGGCCGCTGTGAGCGATGGCACCCCCAGCGAAGAGAATGCTCACAGCGAGCAGTACAACGGCAATATCCGGCTTCGGACGCTGCCGAAGCTGTGAAAAGCTGACCCGAATGGCCGGTGCATACCGGTCGTCGGCCCGAACGTGTCGGCGACGAACGGCTGCACTCCCAGCCGCCACGAGTGTGAGTCCAAGTACACTGCCGAGAAGCACTTCGGTCGTAAGCAGTCCGATAAATCGGTCGGCGACGAGTCCAAAAAGTACGACAACGGTGATACTGAGGCCGATGGTCAGCACCCACCGTTCCAAAAGAGTGATTCCTCGTGACACCTGGGAATCCGTACTCAGTATATCTCGAGACTCATTTGTCTCTCTGGTTGGAAACAGTCCGGCGGTCAGCGCATACCCCGGAAGCACTAACACCGAAAGAACGCCAAGCGGGACACGAAGGACTGCAGGCCCATCCAAAAGCACGACACCACCCGTCAGGACCCCGCCGATGCCAATGAGCCAGAGGTCACTAATTGCGTACCCAGATTCAGCGGCTGTGTCTGGTTGTTCTACGGACATTGATCCAAATTGAACTGTCGGTTGTAACGGTCGATCATACAGTCAACACTGGGAGACACTCCTCAAAAGTAGGCACTCGCTACCGCCGGCATACGCCCTCTTTGACGGCTAATTAACGACGAGCGGTTCGTACCATTTACGGTTCTGCTGGTACCAATCGACAAACATACCGACGCCCTCGCGAATGTCAGTCGAAGGATCGTACTCGATGAACTCACGCGCCTTCGAAACATCAGCGTGAGTGTGCCGAGCTTCAGCCGCTTTTTTGTCATCGTACCGAGGTTCGACATCCACACCAACCTCCGATATGACGTGAGACGCCAGTTCGTTGATAGTGATGTTGTCGGTTGAGCCGATGTTCATCACTTCGCCGTCGGCTGCGTCTGTAGAGAGCAGCCGAAGGTTTGCTGCAACGATATCTTCGATGTAGGTGAAATCACGCGTCTGTTCACCGTCACCATAGATAATCGGCGGCTCACCGTTCATGCAGCGTGAAACGAAGTTCGATATTGCCATATTGGGCCGCATACGTGGACCGTACACAGTGAAATAGCGGAGACTCACCGTCGAGAGCCCGTGGATCGAGTGCCAGATGTCGCAGTAGTGTTCGGCGGAGAGTTTGGTTGCGCCGTATGGACTTTTTGGGTAATTGGGATGCTCCTCATCATACGGAAGGTAGTCAGGCCGGCCGTAGACTGACGACGACGAGGCGTTGACAAACCGCTCAATATTGTGGGTTGTGGCGGCTTCAAGCAGTGTCAGTAGCCCGCTGACATTGTTCTGTAAATAAAAATTTGGCTGTTCAACACTGGTTCTGACTCCGGCTCGAGCAGCCTCGTGATAGACGAAATCGACATCGTACTCAGTAAATACCCTGTCAACGAGTGCCTCGTTAGTGATTGATCCCTCGACGAACTCGTAGTGGCCGCCGTCTACATTTCGACACCGCTCGATGTTTTGCCGCTTGATATCAAGATCGTAATACGGATCGAGATTGTCCAGAACCACAACGTCGTATCCCCGACAGAGGAGTCCCTCGGCAATATGTGAGCCGATGAATCCAGCCCCGCCAGTGACCAGAACGCTCATACGGGAGTACCCCCCGTGCGCCCGGATACTGTCCATCGGTGGGTAGATTGCCTTCGAGGTGTGTGCGTAGTATCAAATCGCATCTACACACAGTCTCCGGAGATGTACGTTTAGTTATCAGCTGAATACTAGAATTGATTGAACATACTACTCTGGTCGGTAGCTGGTTCCTAATTTAAAATAAATAAATAACAAAGCAACATGTGAGCAGTAATTAACTGTTATACACTGACTACTAGTCGCTACAAGAAAATGGAGATAGTCGACCAAACAAAGAACAGACGCTCCGAACGAACGCCCGTAGAGACCCACTTATTACGGCAACTGCAGTTTTTTACTCAACTGATCCGAGTTTAGTCCATTCAGCACCATCACCAACATACACCGCGCCAGTATCCAGTGCGATATAGAGTGCACGTTCGGCAGGAGTGTATTCGGTTTTGACTGCATCCCGGTCGACAATTGGGAGTGCCCGATCGATTGCTTCGAAGTTCTCGTTGAGTGGGATATGCCACGCGTCGTCTCCCTGTTGAGGCGTTGTGAGCCCGTGATTGGGTGTATCTCCGATCGGTGTTGCCCGGCTCCCCGCGGAATCGACCGGCCAGAGCCGAATCTGATCGATGTTTCCCGCATCCTGCCCCGTTGTCTCAATACCAAAATCGATCTCACCACTCGGGAGATCAACGGTGCCGGTAATGATGTTCCAACGGTTCCATGCATCAGTTTGTGGGAACGTCACCTGCTGGTAATCGCCAGCATACGTTAGATTGGCTGTCCGGTCGATGAAACTGCCGTTAGCATATCGGATCTCGTAGTTGTATGTGTGGGCTTCGGGAACCACCAACTCCCAGATGGCGTAGCCACCGCTATCGGGTTCAGGCTGAACGAACCCCTCGCCAGTGAATCCGGAGTGGTCGGCCATGAGTTTCGTCTCGGGGTTCGTCGCCGCATCGGACGCGTGAAGAATGACTTTCTCACCGAGTACAGTACGCTCATCCGGCGTTTCGGAATCGGCTGGCCAAAATCGAATCTTATCGATGTTCCCAGCGTCCTGCCCTGTTGTCTCGAGGGCGAAGTCGACCTCACCGCTCGGGAACTCGACTGATCCATCAAGTGTGTCCCAGTTGTTCCACGCACCCGTTCGGGGGAACGTCACCTGTTGATAGTCGCCAGCATACGTCAGATTGGCTGTGCGGTCGATGTCGCTGCCGTTGGCGTACCGAATCTCGAAGTTGTATCGTTTGGTCTCCGGAACCTCGAGTTCCCAGATCGCATAGCCACCACTATCGGGTTCGGGCTGAACGAATCCCTCACCAGTGTAGCCGTCGTGGTCCGACATAATGTACGTCTCTGGATTGGTTATCGCATCCGAGGCAACCAGCGTTACCTCACCATCAAGAACCGTGCGAGAACCCGACGTCGACCCGTTGGCTTTGCGGTCGAATTCGTAGGCACCCAGATCGGGAGCCTCACCACTGTAAGGAAGCCCCACGTCGACGCCGGCATCGATTGCTGGACTCGATTCTTTGAGCCGAAGATAGTCCGAAGAATCTGCGTCAGTGCTTCGGAACTCTGGGTCGGAAATACCGAGTGTCCACGAGTTGTGTTCGTCATCGACGCCGTCATCGATCCTTACCTCCCCGTTGACAGAGATATTGTTTCGGAGCGTGTAGGGACCATCTTGGGCGAATCGGTAGTTGATCGGGTTGTCGATCGCGGTGTTATTGTACACCTCCAGTGGATTGTCTGTCGTGTTCCAGTGGAAGCCACGACGCATGTTATCGACGGCAACACAGTTGTGCACTGTGTGATAGCCTCCCCGGTTGTTACCGCCGAGCTTGAACCCATCACCGGTTCCCCCGCCATCACGTCCGTTATCCCAAGCCCAACAGTTCCGTATCACGTGATTTTCTGAGATCCATGTATCGAAACCGTCGTCGCCGTTTGCCCACGCCCGGCAGCCCTCTATCAGCCCGTTTCGAGCCGTTCCGGTCATATTGAACCCATCGGTATTGGCGGGGTCGCCGGTGTTGTGGTGTGAGTCACAGTTTCGGAACACGACGTTGTCACGGCCATTGTTCATAACTCCCCACAGTCGACAGTCATGTACATCTAGGCTTTCGAACACGACATCATGGGCATTGCCATCGGTATTGACTCCCTTCCACGAGGAATGGGAGACCTCGAAGCCGATAAAATGGACGTACGGGCTTCGGAACTGGACACCGCTGTCATCTCCGCTTGTATTGAATTTGATATGCGGAACGTCCCCCTCTTCGCCGCGGATAACGAGCGGTTTGTCCTCTGTGCCGCCGTTTGTTATTGTCCATCGGCTGCTCATTTCGTAGGTACCGCCCTGTGCGACGATCTTATCACCTGGATCGGCGTCAGCAGTCTGTTGTTGCAGTTCGTCTGTCGTTGATACGGTGTATGTTGTCATATGAATTCCTCCACGGTCAGTTCGGTGCCGGTCGATGCAGCTCTCGGATAGATTCGGTTCGTTCCAAGACAACTCTGCCCTGTGTCGGCTGGCTGTTCGGTGGTAGCGTGCGCAACCAGCAAGTATCGGGTAATGTTCATTGGATGGACTATGAGACGGACTCAACGCCACCATAGCTGGAGACTCCGTACGCAATGGTACCGTAGCCACCGCTGTCTGGCGTTGTTGCTGTACGCCACTCGGCAGCAGCACCCGTTGTCAAAACAGCACCTGTAGTGCCGGCGACCAGAAACGTTCGTCGAGTGATTTGGGACGTATGGATTTTATTCTGTCTTGTGGATTTGTTAGATTGGTTTGTATATCTCACAGCCGTACATTCGAACCGCTGTTAATATCATTTATTACAATATAATATATTTTAAAAATTTATATATAAATTGTTGCTATGATTAATCACCAGAAATTTACCATTTGCTGTTAGTCACATACTACCGATAGAGAAACAGCAGTTAGACACTACCTACGGCAGCGCTTGGCAGCAGGAGATTCTCGATAGATCAGACCACGTTTTGATCCGTTACCAAGTGAGTCCCTCATATTGTATCCCATCGATAGGCTCAATAATACGTCGGCCATCAACCACGATTGGTTCGGCCATCGTCTCAAATTCTTTGTCGAGGGTTGCAAATTCATCCCAGTCGGTGACGACAACGGCTGCTGACGCACCATCCAAGGCGTCAGCAGCACTCGGAGCGTACTCAATCTCGGGGATCTGTTGACGCATGTTGCTGGCTGCCACTGGGTCGTATCCAACGACATCCGCACCTCGGTTGATTAGTCCACGAACAACGGGAATGGCACGCGAATTTCGAATATCATCAGTTTCGGGTTTGAAACTCAGCCCCAGCACAGCGACCTGTTTGTTATCGACATCAATGTGTTTATCTAGCAGTGCCAGCAGTCGATCCGGTTGACGGTTGTTGACATCTATAGCTGCCTCTAGCAAAGTCGGTGTATACGCCTCATCGCGGGCGGATGCAATCAGTGCAGCGATATCTTTCGGGAAACAGCTGCCACCCCAGCCGACACCCGAGCGAAGGAATCTGGCCCCGATACGGTCATCGAGCCCAACTGCTTTTAGGACCTCGTATGTATCCAAATCAAACTCTTTGCAGATATTTCCAATCTCATTGACTAACGAAATTTTTGTTGCAAGGAACACATTGTTCGCGTATTTGATCATCATCGCTGACTCGGGTGTCGTGTCAACAATTGGCACTTCGGCACTGGTGGCTAACGGTTCATAGAGCTCCTCGAGCGTCTCTTGACCCCATACCGAGTTCGTTCCAAAGACGAGCTTGTCGGGGTTGTGAAAATCCGACACAGCCGTACCCTCACGAAGAAATTCGGGGTTAGTTGCTAACTCCACATGACTGTCGGCCTCTCCAAGACCTGATTGTAACGCTTCTCGAACGTCGGTCACACTCGATGGTGTAATTGTCGATTTGATGACGACAAGGTGTCGTTCACTAGAATCAATATCGACGAGCGCTTCACCAAGACTCTCCGCGGCCGCCAACACGCCTGACAGATCGATGTGGCCATCGCTTCCTGCGGGCGTTCCGGTCGCAATGAACGTGAGCCTGCCCTGTGATACAGAATTATATGAGGTGGTCGCTTGAATACGGCTGCCAACGTGTTTTTCGAGCAGTTCATCAAGCCCGGGCTCGGCCACTGGTGACTCGCCATTATTTATATCCGAGACAATCTCTGGATCGATATCTATAGCCGTAACCTCGTGACCGAGGTCAGCCAGACAAGCTGAGAGCGTCGATCCAACGTATCCACTTCCGATTACAGTTGTATGCACAGTGGTTACTTTCCATTAGAATATAATGTTATTCTCATCCTACTATATCGATCAAACCCCCAAAGATGGGGGCCATTGCCCAGAAGTCACCGAATAAGCCAAAATAAAACAAGACCCCATACTTTATTCGGCTCTGTAGTTTCGATCGACGACGGTTGATTTGGACTATCTTGAATACATATTCTTTTTTGAAAGATCGTGGAATCAAGTTCGGTACACCTACTTCTCTCGTTTATAAATGAAGATCGCAGATTCCCGCCAGCACAACAGTATTAGCTGTTCGATCGATTCCAGCTCAAGGTTTATCG
>LFFM01000808.1_pt1 | contig 22193 bp, 18 predicted proteins | sample 643131 | NCBI WGS metagenome assembly LFFM01 (sample SAMN03777445, study PRJNA286221) | soda lake metagenome | biome: soda lake; feature: Kulunda steppe; material: water; isolation source: sample Tc-Br brine of Tanatar trona crystallizer | place: Russia: Kulunda steppe | collected 2011-07
AAGGCCTGAATCGCTAAGTCTTGTCTCTTATATCTTCTGAAGCGCGAAGGGTAAAAGAAGTAATCGCCGTACTCTTCATGTTGGTTGTTTTCTACGTCTGCACCAGGATTAATGACAGATACGTCATTTGCTAGGCCTTTGTTTACGATTCTGTTTTTTGTGGTTTCTGAGTTAGCAGTTACATGGTTGAAGTGTTTCCATGCTCTTTTTTCTAGCAGTGAGTAGAACTTGAGGCCTAAGCTGTAGACTGGTTTGAGTAAAGCGCTTTGTTCTTCTAGATATGTCTCTTTGAACTCTGGTAGTGCCGGTCTTAGAGGTGTGTGACAGTAGCATAGTACTGGTATGTTGTGGTTTCTTAGTGTGATTAGTGATCCGAGGCCTGCTTCTGAGACAATTAACGCATCTAACTCGTTTGTTGGTATTTTTGTGGTTATTGCTCCTAATCCGAATCTTAGGCCTTTGTCTATGAAGCTGCCAGGTTCTTTGTTTTCTCCTAGGACTTGAATGTCTACATTCTCGAATTCTGAGAAAGTCGCTTCCTTATCGTGATATAATGTGTATATGGTGAGGTCGTGTTCTGATTTCTTGGCGGTCTCTAGTATTACTTTTTCTGCTCCTCCTTTTCCTTTGAGCCATGGATGGTATAGGCCTACTTTCATATGTTGAGGATTTGGAGTGTGTTGTAATAACATTTTTTGATATAATCTTGTTATATTTAGTGTTTGTTTTAGATAAGTGAGCTTAGGAGTCTGAAGATGAATCTGAATAGGCTTTGCAGTAGTGTGAAGAAGAATAATATGACTGATGCGAAGATATTGGCAAGGCTTCTTTCGGATGGAGTTGATGGATTTTCGACACTACTCTTCGATGAATTACTCATTAACTTTAACATTGGATCTGGATTTTATTACGTTGGCTAATTTTCCGTTTCCACTTGAAATCAAGGGGTGTTTCTAGGTATAATAATAAACTACCAATTCCAGAAGAGCCGTGAAACACATACATCATACTATAATGATTTCAGCTGATTTTAAATCTCAAATAAAAGATTTTCCAGCTTTTTCATTCGCTAATTAATCTAGAAAATTCTCAGATTTTCAGAGCTCGAAATCATGTAGGCTTGTAAGCTTGGAAATGGGCTGAAGTTCTGAGACAGTTGTATATTGAGGTTTTAGGCCTGTTTTTTGTCCCACCCCTTGGTTTCTACTGGAGATTTCTAAGTTTTTCTGGTGAAGAGAAGATATAACACTAGTATATTATTATAACATTATTATATTATTATAACATGGTTATATGAAGAACTTTGGACTCGTAGAATATTTTCCACTCGAAATAAGGGGGTGGGGGTCCTGTTCACCTCGGCTTCACATGGAAGGGATTATAAACCTTCATTTCAACTAGAACTATTACGGGGAGGCTGATCAAAAAATCACACTAATTCTAAGCGAGGTTGAGTCCAAGTGAGCCAAAGCAATCTGAAATCAATGTTCTCCAGTTACGTCGACAAGGACTCAGTTTTCAAAAACAAAGACGCACTTACAACCAACTGGAAACCAGACAACATCTTACACAGAGACGAACAAATCGATGAACTCGCCTCAATTCTAGCACCTTCACTCAAAGGAAACGACCCTTCCAACGTCTTCGTATACGGAAGCGTAGGCACAGGAAAAACACTAGTAGTCAAACACGTCACAGAAGAACTAAAAACAGTCGCAGACGACAAAGAAATCGACGTAAACATAATATACATTAACTGCAAGATGAAGAAAGTAGCAGACACAGAATACAGACTTTTAGCTAAACTAGCCAGACAACTGGGGGAAGATGTACCGAGCACAGGCCTACCAACAGATGAAATATACAACAGGTTCTTCGAGGCCTTACAGAAGCAGAAAGGAGTAGTAGTAATTGCATTAGACGAAATAGATGCATTAGTCAAGAAAGTAGGAGATGAGTTCCTATACAATCTTACAAGAATCAATGATGACTTAGATGAAACTAAGGTCTCAATCCTAGGAATCTCAAACGACTTGAACTTCACAGACTATATGGACTCAAGAGTAAAATCATCGTTATCTGAGGAAGAGATAATTTTCTCACCTTACAACGCCATAGAACTAAGAGAAATACTTAAAGAACGAACTGATAAGGCCTTTGTCGAAGATACACTGGCTGATGGCGTGATAAGTAAATGCAGTGCTTTAGCCGCGCAAGAACACGGAGATGCAAGAAGAGCATTAGATCTTTTACGGGTAGCAGGGGAGCTAGCTGAGAGAAGTGAAGTCGAAAGAATTGAGAAAGATCATGTAGATACAGCACAAAGCAAGATAGAGAGAGACCGTGTAGTTGAAACGGTTAGAAGCCAGCCAAAGCACAGCAAACTGGTGCTTTACACTATACTTGACATGACATCTGAAGAAGACGAAATCGCTACAGGAGATGTATATAGTGAATACAAAGGATTATGTGAGGAATTAGAGATTTCAGAGCTTACACAAAGAAGAGTCTCAGGCCTGATAAGCGAACTAGATATGCTAGGAGTAATCAATGCAAAAGTAATTAGTAAAGGCCGTTACGGGAGAACGCGTCAAATCAGTGTAGATCTTTCAGAAAATATTAGAGAAAGGCTTGAAGATATGGTTGAAGACAAGTTTTACATGTAGAACGCAGTTGAAACAAGGGGGTATAACAGGGGTATATGAACGAAGAAGCAGTCAAAGAACTAACAAAGCAAGGATGCATGGTTGAAAGAGAAGCAGCAGAGATACTAGAAGAGAACGATGTAGAGCAAATTAAAGGCCTAGAAACCACGCCGATGTATGTTTCCAAAAAGATGGTGGTAAGACTTCGTGAAAAAGTCGGTTTAGAGACTCAAACTTCTTCAAAACAAGTCATGACTGCTTCAGGAACTCAACAAGAAACTTCTAATGAGTTAGAGGAAGAAAAAAACCAAGGTCAAAACGAAGATTCTACCTCGGCTTCGACTGCAGAAGAAGTTGAAGAAGAGGAAAATAATTCTGAAATATACGATAATACTGGCAGCAACTTCTCCAAATCAAAAACTGTAAAGATCAGAGACTCAGGAAAAAGAGATAGAAAATCGACCAAAGTCGAGATAATGGACGAAAAAGACATCTCAATGAATGAAAAAGATGTTCCAGAGTTCTTAGGATGCTTCAACGACAGATACGACAAAGCAAAGAAACTGATCATGCAGCACCGTGAAATGAAGTCAGCGACCACAATCAATAGACTAGAAAGAAGAAGTAAAGGCGACCAAGCCACAACAATAGGGATAGTAAACGACAAATACACCACGAGAAACGGAAAATACATAGTAGAAATAGAAGATAAAACAGATACTTTCAAAGTCTTAGCAGACGAAAGACAAGGAGACAGAATCATATCAGATGAAGTAATAGGAGTACAAGGAAACATGGGCGGCGACATAATCTACGCAGACAACATTGTCAGGCCTGACCTACCATTACCTGGAGAAACTAAGACAACTGAGCAGAAGGTTAAAGCAGCATACATCTCAGACCTGCACATTGGATCTCAAGACACACTGCATAAGAGGATGGAGAGATTCGCACAATGGCTTCACACTGAAGCCGCCAAAGACATAGGATACATCGTAATAGCAGGAGACTTGGTAGAAGGAGTAGGAATCTATCCAGGACAAGAAGAAGAACTAGAAATAAACGACATCTACAAACAATATCAGGCCTTTGAGGACTGGTTCGAAAAAATACCGGAAGACATCCAAGTAATCGCAGGACCCGGCAACCACGATATAACCCGCTTAGCAGAGCCACAACCAAGACTAGATGCGGACGTATTCCCAACAATTAACGACTACAATAACTTCCACAGAGTTCAGAATCCTCAAACTGTCAAACTTCACGCTATCGAGAGCAAAGGCCTGAAAAATTTGATGTATCACGGTTACAGTTTTGATGGTCACGCAGACCAAATCCAAGAACTGCGTGAGAAGGCCTATGAGCAGCCAGAACACTTGATGATTGATTTACTGAAAAAGCGGCACTTAGCACCTATGTTCGGAACCAATCTAATGGCTCCAGACGGAAACGATCCATTAGTGATTGAAGAAGAACCAGATGTTTTCGTCGCAGGCCACTTCCACAGCCACGCCAACTCCAAATATAAAGGAGTTAATGTGATCGCAAGCTCTACGTTCCAGGCTCAGACCGATTTCCAAAAACGTGTAGGCCATGAACCAGATCCAGGGAAAGTTACGATTCTAGACTTTCAGACACGGAGAACAGAGGTGAAACAGTTCTAAAAAATGAAAACGGAAGAATACTTTGAAAATATTGCAGAAGAGACAGAAAAGGCCTATAAAGTCGCAAGAAAAGCAAGAGACCAGTCAAAGGATCCAGAACAAAAAGTCGATATACCTGTTGCAACCGACCTTCCAGAGAAGGCCTCAAGCCTAGTAATTGCAGCGCAATTCCCGGAATTAGAGGATGCAGGGGTCCCAGAAAGAATTAGAGAATTGGAAGAAGAGTACGGTAAGAATGATGAGCGTGTAGCGTTTCAGATCGCCCGTGAAATTGCTGAAGGAAGATTCCACGACTTTGATGAAAGAGAAAGAGCGTGTGACGCAGGCCTCAGAGTAGGAGTTAGTTACATGACTGGAGGAATCACCACAGCGCCTTTAGAGGGAATAGGAGAGGTTAAAATAAGAGAAAACAATGATGGAAGCAAATACCTAGCAGTTTACTACTCAGGACCTATCCGTTCCGCAGGAGGAACCGCATCTGCTATGAGTGTGCTGATCGCGGACTATGTGAGAATAGGTGTAGGCCTCGACAAGTTTAAGCCTTCTGACACAGTTATTGACCGTTATGCGACTGAAGTAGAGGATTACTATAATAGAGTTACTGCTAAGCAGTATAATCCGACTCGAGAGGAGACTAAGAAGATTGCAGAGAATGTTCCTGTCGAGGTTACAGGCTCTCCGACTGAAAGTCTCGATGTTTCAAATTATAAGGACTTAGATAGGGTTAAGACCAATAAAATCAGAGGAGGAATGTGTCTAGTCTACTTGGATGGATTACCATTGAAGGCTTCCAAGATTCAGAAGAGAATAGAGAAATGGGGGAGCGACTTTGGTTTAGAGCACTGGGAATGGATTAGCGATTACCTTGAACTGCAGAAAGAAATCCACAGTTCGGGAGATGATGAAGACGACGGCGATGAGGAAAAGAAAAAATATACTTCAAACGACAAGTACCTTGGTTCGTTGACTGCTGGAAGGCCTGTATTCGGGCATCCTGGACGGAAAGGAGGTTTCAGACTGAGATATGGTCATTCACGTACAAATGGTTTAGCCGGTGTTTCATTCCATCCAGCGACTATGGAGATAAGCCAGAGATTCATCGCGATCGGAACACAGCTCAAGGTAGAGTATCCTATGAAAGGTACAGTAGGTACTCCTTGCGACAGTATAGAGCCTCCGGTTGTAAGGCTAGAAAGCGGAGAAGTAATACGAGTAAACACGAGGGAACAGGCAAAAGAAATCGAACATGAAATCGATGAAATACTGTTCATGGGAGACATGCTCGTCACATACGGAGAATTCATAGAAAACGGCAAGAGGCTCATACCTTCTCCATATGTCAGCGAGTGGTGGGATTTAGAACTTGAAAAGGCCTTAGAAGAGAAAGATATGGAACTAGGTAAAGACTTCTCCAATAGAGATCCTTCTCCAAAAGAAGCAGAGAAAATTTCCAGAGCTGTAGATATCAAATTCCATCCTCGATGGACACATTTCTGGAACGATGTACAGCCTGAAGAATTCAAAGATTTATACAAAAAATTAATAGGAAAAAGCTTCAGGAGCGAGAAAGCTAAGAAAGCGATGGAAGATGCCTACATACCTCACAACACCGAACTAGAGATTGAAGGCAAAGATAAAGAAGCGCTCAACATACTTCTAGATCTTGAAAATGATCATTCAGATAAATTAGATGGTATAGAGAATTCCGAAGATATAACCGGTTTTATAGAAAATGTTTCAGGCCTAAAAGTTGGAGATCAATCAACTCATTACATAGGTGCTAGAATGGGTAGGCCTGAGAAAGCAGAGAAAAGAACATTGACTGGTAAACCGCAGATGCTATTCCCTTGTGGAAAAGAAGAAGGAGGCCGTATGCGAAACCTTACTGCTGCCTATAATCAGACAATGCACGGGGAAAAAGGCATAGTAAAAGAAGACATAATCCATAACAAATGTACGGAGTGCGGAGAGACAACTCATTATGCGTTCTGCCGCGAGTGCGATGCGCCGGCCGATCCTATATGGTTCTGCAGCAGCTGCCTAAACCAATACGATGAAAAGCCTGAAGAATGCGATAGCTGCGGAAATGAAAGATTCCAGAGATACAAACAAACTAAAATTAACGTCAGAGAAATGATGGATGACGCACTAGAAAACCTGGGAATGAACAAGCCTCCAGAACTGCTTAAATCCTTCAGAGGAATGACATCAAAACACAAACACGTTGAACCTATCGAAAAAGGCCTCCTAAGACAGAAACACGACTTATATGTTAACAAGGATGCTACAGTTCGATACGATGCATTAGATATCCCTATAACACACTTTAAGCCTAGAGAAATCAATGCTCCAGTAGAAAGACTGCGAGAACTAGGGTATGAAGAAGACATCAATGGAGATCCATTAGAATCTGATGACCAAGTAGTAGCCCTAAAACCTCAAGACATTGTAATCCCGGAAACAGACAAATCTCTAGCAGCATCAGACTACTTTGTAAACGTAGCTAACTTCATCGACGAACTAATGGAGAAATTCTACAACGTTGAACCATACTACAATTTTGAATCTAAAGAAGATCTAATCGGAGAATTAGTAATAGGCCTAGCACCACACACATCAGGAGGAACAGTAGGCCGCATAATAGGATTCACAAAAGCCAAAGGAATGTACGCACACCCGTACTGGCACGCAGCGAAAAGACGCAATTGCGACGGAGATGAGGACGCCATCTTATTGCTAATGGATGGCTTATTAAACTTTTCAAGAGATTTCTTGCCAGATATGACTGGTGCAAGAAGTATAACTAAAGATACGCGACTTGTTATAAAAAGAAACGGAGAAATTGAGGCTCCAAGGGCAGACGAATTAATAGATGAAATCTTAGAAAAAGAAGGTTATGAGACTAGAGAAGATGGATTCGAAGTTAATAGAGCATTTGAAGATGATATAAAGGCGGTTTCATTTGATGATAGCGGAAATGTTGATTTTGAAGAGGTTTCAGCTTTAATTAGACACGAAAATGACAAGGAAGTCTTCAAGGTAAAGACTTCTAGGGGAGAAATCTCTGTAACAGAAGACCATAGTGTTTTCGTGACAGAAGGAATGGATATAGAAGCTAAACCGGTGAGGGATATCGAAGAAGGCGACTGCATAATAGTGCCATCGAATCCTGAACTGGATGCAGAATGTTTGCCTAACGAAAATGACTTGTTTGAAATAATACCGGATGATGAATGCTATGTTTCGGTTCCCGAAAACGAGAAAGAAGAACTTGAACTAGAAATAGAAGAGAAGATGACACAGAGAATAAAGGATGAATGGGGAAAGCACAATGTCTATAGATATAAGACTCATAGAAGAGATGCTCCATTAAAATTCTACAAGGATGTAGGGGCAGTACCTTCATGTAAAGTAAGGCTTAAGGCGAATTCAGAACCAATTGATAGGTTCTTTGAAAATTCGGAAGAACTCTATAGGTTGTTAGGGTATCTAATGTCTGAAGGAGCATTAGACAGAGGAGATATTTATAACACGGATGAAGAAATAATAGAGGATGTCATTCGCTGTATAGAAGAATTAACTGGCACAACGCCTAACATTAAGGAAGATGTTAGAGAAGGTAGAAAAACTTGTTATGCAGTAAGGGTTCCAGCGACATTAAGGAAGGCCTTGGAAGAATTAGGTCTAAACATATCTGATACTAATTCAAAACAGATTCCAAGTTTTGTGTTCGGAGCGGAAAAAGAGAAGATAAATCACTTTATAGAAACCTATAGACTTGGAGATGGTTCTGTGTACGAAGAAAAAGGATTCTCAAAATTGTATACAAACAGTGGCGAGATGGCTACACAGATTTCTCTATTAGTCCGGAAATTAGGGTATAAATCATCTACCAGACAATCAGGCGATACGTGGGAAGTACTATATTCTGACTGGAGGGATAAAGATCCATACTGGCCTCTATGGGACTTAATAGATGAAGGAAGAGAAGTACTAAAGGAAATGGGACAAACATACAATCAGATTAGCCAGGCTTTTTCCAACGATAGACAGAATGATAGGATGAAGACTGCATCAAAAGAGAGAGTAGAAGAGCTCTTTGAAAAAGGTCTTGAATCGCTTAAAACACCAGCAAATGGAGAAATATCTGTTGAACGAGTGAGAGAAGTAGAAAAAGTAGATTATGGTAGCGATTATGTGTACGACTTAGAAGTGCCCGAAAATCAGAATTTCTTGTGTGGTCCTCATCCAATATTTGCCCACAACACTATGGATGCTGCTTTGATTCTTTCTAATGTTTTGAATCCTGATGAGATTGATGATGAGGCTTGGGCGATTGAGACGGTTAGTGAGTATCCTTTGGAGTTTTATGAGGAGACTCAGGAGTATAAGAAGCCGTGGGAGCTTGATTGTGAGATTGAGATTGGTGAGGATATTGTGCATAGTGATGAGCCGTTTACTCATGGTTTTACGCATGAGACTACGAATATTGATGATGGTCCGGATCAGTCAGAGTATGTTACTTTGGATGAGATGAGTGAGAAGACTCGTGCGCAACTGGGTATAGGGGAAAAAATTGCTGCAGTTGATGAGGATAACGTCGCAGAACTTTTACTTCAAAAGCATTTCTTGCCGGATATTAGAGGTAATTTGAGGAGCTTTTCAAAGCAGAAGATGCGTTGTGTGGATTGTAATGAGAAGTTTAGGCGCGTTCCTATGACTAATCAGACTATTGCGCCTACAGGTAAGACGACGGCTCAATGCCCTGAATGCGGAGGCAAAGTACTTTTGACAATCTCTGAAGGGACTATCAAGAAGTATATGCAGCCTTCTAAAGATATTATTGAAGACTATGAAATTACTCCTTATTTGAGGCAACAAGTATTAATGATGAACCGGTCGCTTCAAAGCCTTTTCGGCAAAGATCAGAGACAGTCAGGCCTCAGCCAGTTCACATAGGATTCCTTTATTGTATATGAAGTTATACAAGTATGATGACCTAACTGTTCCAGTATAATACCGGATTTATAACGACGAAACCTATTTACAGGTATGAGTTTATTTGAAGATCGAATACACGCCGGCAGAGAACTATCTAATTTTCTGAAAGACAAGACAACTGTCGACTTAGTAGTAATTCCTTACATTGAGGCCTTCGAAATAGGAATGGAAATAGCAAAAGAAAATAATGCTGAGATAAAGATTATACTTTCAGATTTTATCTCCGCCCCAGATATTCCATACGGGGAAATAGGTGCGGCAGCTGAAGACGGAACAATATGGGTTGAAGACCGGCTTGTCGATGAGTTGGAAGTAAGTAGACTGCATATTGAACAAAAGGCTGAAGCTCTTTCAACTTCTCTAGGGGAACAATCTATTACTTTAAAACCGGGTTTAAATCCAAATAAAAGAATAATTATAGCTAGTGAAGGCCTCGGAAGCGGGTTTAGAGAGGCTGCTGTGGCGGGTTCGCTACTGAAAAAAGGTTTTCAAAAAATAAATATTGCAACACCGTTTAAATCAGAAAATGTTATGGTGGATATAGAGGAAGTCGCGGATGAGCTATTTTACGTTAAGGAAGTTCCGTTCCTCAGCTCTCCAAACTCGTTTTACAAACAAGACGAAGAGAACATTGAAATTTCTGAAGGTAAGACACAGACTCTGAAATAAGTTTTTCCAGAGAATATACTGATTCTATTTTGTAGTGGATCTTAAAACTGAAAACAATTCAAGAAGAAATTGCGATAATTAATCAGTATTAAATATGTGTTTAGGTGTATATATGCAGCTTATTGCTCTTTTCTAGTTGTAATAATGCCTTATAACGGGTATAGATAACCATAGGTATGGGGGCGGAAGTAAAATGATTAAATAAAGTTTAAAGATTTTTTATATGGTGCATTACGCTGCAAAACCTTAGAAAAAGGTTATTTAGAGGAGGTAGATAGTATTAAACCAAATTTTGAAGACTTTGAGGTTGAGCTCGAAGCTTTACAGACGAATATTGGAGAAACAAAGGATAGTGTTGAGAAGCACGTAGAAACCAAGGACAGAATAGGAACTACACAGAATATCTAGATCTTTCAAAACCGCATTTAACCAAACAAGAGGTGATTAAACAATGAATACACGCATTTTGATTTCGCTTATGATCATAGGCCTAGTAGGCGCAGGATTAGGAAGCACTACTATGGCTATGTTTAACGACACAGAGACTAGTCAAGGCAACGAATTTGTGGCTGGAGCACTTGATCTCACAGTAGGTTGGGAAGAAACCTATAACGGTGAGACGGTTCAGACACAAGAACTTATGAATGATCCTGGAGCCATATTTCAGTTAGATGATTTGAAGCCAGGAGACCACGGTGAAGCAACTATTGACCTTCACTTACACGATAACCCAGGATGGATCTGGATGAACTTAGATCAAACAGCCAACTGGGATAACTCATGTACAGAACCTGAACACAAGGCAAGTGACGGGAACTGTGGAACTTATGGAGAGCTCGATCAAGAGCTTGAGTTCGAGATTTGGAGCAAAGATGGAGACAGCTCCGATAGAACAGTTCTCTTCGAAGGAACAGCAGAAGAGCTTGAAGATCAGAAAGCCGCACAAGGAATTCTTCTTGACGGCGACTCTTCAACAGATGAAGTAGAAGCGTTTGAAGGCGGACAGATTAGCCAAGTAGGAATTGATTGGAATTTACCGATTGAAACAGGCAATCACATTCAAACTGATTCGCTTCATTATGAATTAGAGTTCTACACAGAACAGAGAAGACACAACGACAACCCGGAGAACCCTTGGGACAGTAACGAGACGAAAGAACCTGAACCGCCTGTAAACGAGACGCCTGAAAATGAGTTTTATCAGGTTGATTTCGTAGAAGGAGAACCTCAGGAAGATCTTAGCGAAGAAACTTATTCTGAAGGACAGAGAATGCAGAGATACGCACACGGAGGACCTGACAACCCTGTAGATAATGAGACAGAATCTGACCAAGTCTTCTCAGCATCAGGAGGAGAAGACTGCGTAGACAGTAACGCATTTATGACAGATCTCGGTGCAGACACAATGAGTGTAGAATTTGATGTACATGACGACTCAAGCTGTGAGGACATCGAACTATCTCTGGTATCCTACGAGAAACCTTATGCAGGATGGATAGCAGACAGAGCTGACGAACAAGTAATTTTCGACAGCGAAACAGAAACATTCAGTCCTGGATCACACTGTATGACAGTAGATATACCTGATGTCAACGACGGAGAATCAGACAACCCAGGTAGCTGTGAAGACGAAGCAGAGGATCCAAACGGATCTGAAGGAGACAACGGAGACGAGAACGGCGAGACAGTATGTGAAGAACCACAGAACTCAAGCATGGAATACACTGCAGATGAGATTTCAGCAGCTATGTACTATGGATATAGCTTTGAAGAACTCAGCAGCGAGACCAGATGTGAAGTTGAAGAACTATTCAACAACCAGCCTTTCGCTGAAGGCCTAGAACTAGGAGATCTTATGACTAGAGACGAGATCTCTCAGGATAAGTTCGAAATGGACTACGATGAAATAAGCTCTGACTCGAAAGGAGAAGTAGATCAGGCTTACAACAACCAGTTCATGGATGAAGAAACAGAACCATCAGACGCTCTATCATTCAGCGATCAGACTGTAACTGAAGAAGGAACAGTAGAAGTCAACGATGTAACAACTAACCAGGCCTCGACAGTATTCGTAACTTACGAATCTGAAGATGGCTTAGTGAACGCTGGAGCACACGGCGCCAGCAACATCGAAGACTTTGACGGAATGACAATCGAGCTTGTAGGACCGGAAAGATCCGGAGAATACACAGCACACATCATTCCGACGCAGAACATAAGTTCTGCATACAGTCCAGGAGACACACTATCTGACTCAACAGCCTCAGCATCTCTGTTTGCAGAGACAGCGAATATCATAGGCCTAGAATCAGATGGATCTCAGGAATAAATTTCGGCTACAAAGCTGAGATTTCAAACCATTTAACCTCGTTTTGGAGAGGAAGGAGGTCTCCCCTCCTTCTTTCTCTCCTATTTTTTCTTAAAACAAGCATTGAAGGATATACGTTAGAATATAACAATCGATAACCCTTAATCAGAACAATTATTAGATATGAAACAAGAAAGAAAGCTTCCTTCAGTAATACTGATTTTAGCGCTTTTTGCCTTCAGTCTAGCAGGAATAAGGTTATACAGCGCAGAAGGTGCTGTTGAAGGTCTGACTGGCAGCTTCACTGACGCACATCAGCCTGAGGAACCATCTATCGAAGAAGTTTACTGGGAGTTTGGAGAGAATAAAACTGTATATGGGTCGATGGTCCAGCAAAACTTTTCTGAAGGAAAGCACAATGTCACTTTAGTTATAGAAAAATCGAACGGCGAGGTAGAAAGACATCATGGAGAGGCCTTGATCGAATAATGAATTACAAAACAGGCCTGTTTTGGATAATTGTTTTAGTAGTTCTTTCTCCATTTATCGCCTATGGTTTAGGCCAATATGTACCGGTTTATGATGGTTTTATAGTTACTTCGGGTTCAATGGAGCCAGAAATAGAGACAGGGGCCTTGCTTTTCACTAGGCCTGTAGCAGCTGAAAGAGTGATAGTTGGAGACACCATTACATTTCAAGAGAGAGGTGAGCACACAACTCACAAAGTCGTTCAAAAGAATGTTACAAATGGAGCCGTAACATTTGTGACCCAAGGCGTCAATAATGAGTCTCCCGATCCGGGGACAGTTACAGCGGATGAATTAACAGGTGTGAAAATGCTTTCAATACCGTTTTTAGGTTATGCTACAGCTTGGGCAGGCACTACAAACGGGTTTATCGCGCTCATAATTGTTCCAGGAATAATTTTAATTTTCTTAGAAATAAAAGAAATATATTCGCAAATAAAAAGTTCTGAAGAGGCCTAAATAAAGATTTTGTTCAAAATGATGCAGGTCTTTGCATGTATTCTTCTATATGAGTTGTTATCTGTATGAGATCAAATGTGTATAAATAGTAAAGAATATGAATAAGAAACGTGGAAAACGCTCTCTTACAGAGAGAGCTGTTTTACCTTTAGAAGAGGCGATGGATAATCACCCGCATTCAGACTACACAGATGGCGCTTTATCCATAGGCGAGTCTCTTCAAGAGGCCTTTAATTATCCTCTTTATGAAAAAGGGGTTATTGAGCATGGAAACCCAATTGATGAAGATATTACACATCTAACAACTTTTTTAGAGAACTCTGAGTGGGAAGATCTTCCGTACACATCTAAAGAAAGTTATGTTAGGAAGTTTGAGAATATTAGAGAGATAGCCGGGGATTTGTCGGGTGCGATAGCTCTTTCAGATGCCGATATAGAAAAAGTTAAAGAAGATCTAGAAACTTTAAAGCAGATTGATAAACTGGTTCCAGAACCTTACGGCCCTGATGAATATTTAGAAATAATAGGTCAGTTAAGCCAAGATCTATCCGATCGCTATAATTCTTCTGATTACTATGCGAGAGAGCTGTTGGAAACGCTCGATATTATACCGAGTGTAGATGAGGGTGCTGATAGAGAGCATAATAAGCGTAGAAGAGGTTTGGGTGCTGATGGAGGCTTAGAAGGCTCATTAATCGAGTCTGGCTCATTTTTAGATGCGGGATTAAACTATCGGATGATAATCCCTCACGGTATAGAGCTTGACTACAATCCTGCAATTGAATTGGCGTTAGAGAACAAGCAAGAAGCAGTAGATAGTTACGAAGACAAGTTAATAGATTTCTTAAAAGAGGCTGAATCTTCAAACGCAGGCTACAATTACGTATTACTTAGCTCGCATTATGTCAATACGCCTTTTAGGCCTAGATATGTGAAAAAAAATGAATTATTTGAAGGTATGGGCTCTGAACAGGGCATGAGTATCGAAGAAGTTCTAGAATTTTATAGAGAGAAAGAAATTACCAAGATCAAGTCTTTTGCTCCTAAACTTTCTGAGTTATCCGTTCCTAGAATTTCAGAAGAGCTAATGGATAGATCTGAAAGAAGAGATTTAGAGAACTTCATTTACGGGTTTGGAGGCCTAGATGAATCTGAAACTTGGGAAAGCGAGGATTTTGTCTCCGAAGAATTAGGTCTATCTCTTGATATAGAAAGGCCTGGGCCATTTGCGGTCGGTGCTCATCCTACTTTGATAGAGCGCAATGAGGTGTTTATGGATTATTTCAGAGACCAGCAAGGCCTACCGCTTCTGGAGGAAGTAGAGAAGCGTCTTAACAGGGATCTGAATGAGGATGATCTTTCAAGTTTATATCCTGATGAGGCCTTGAGAGAATTTTATGAGCCTATGGCAGAGGCAGCCAATTCTGAAGATAATTTTATCTTTGAGATAAATGGGAAAGGTGTTGAGAGACAGCATCCTTCTGTTTTCTGGGATATGTTGGAAGAGCATACTTTCGGTTCGGATTCTCATAGGCCTGGGGAGCAGCCAAGCAGGAGCGATGAATTTAGCGATATGGATATTTCCGGGGAAACAGTCTTTCTAGCAGACAAATGGATTTCACAGTTAGAAGAAGACTTTAATTAGCTAATAGATATTTTCTAGGTAATCTGGTAGCAATGATGCGATGAAATGCATTCTTAGAACTAAAATAAACAGTTTATATTTAGCAGCCATATGGTGGTTATGGCGAATAACAGTAAAGGAGAAAACAGCTTACTCACATTTTTGATAGGCTTGATAGCAGGAGGCCTAGGAATATATGCAGGGGCATGGATTACCTTAGGACAAGCCAGTATATCAACAGCTATAGTTGCGGCATTTGTAGGTGCGGTTGTCTGGGCATTAGCAAGCTTCTTTTTAGGATGGATTCCATTAATTGGAGCAACAATAACATTTATAGCCTGGCTAGGATCAATTAACTGGCTTTATCCTGGAGGATGGATCACGGCCTTACAGATAGCAGTATTCGCATGGCTAGCATCGCTTTTAATATCCTTTGTTCTAGAGAGAGCAGGATATACTGATACAGACGCGATAGGAGTCCCTGGAAACTGAATAAAACTCTAAATTTTCTTTGATTTTTTCTTTAAACCCTATTTTTCAGATATATTTGGTTTTTCGGCTCTAAATGCACAAGATTAATTAGGTTTCATCTCTTACTCATCTATTATGGAAGACAAAGTTGAGATTCAGGAAGTAATGACGGACGGCGTAATAGCCATTGAAAAAGATAAGAAGATAAGAGAGGCCGCTGACCTGCTTGAAGAAGAATATATTAGAGGCCTGGTAGTAGTAGACGGAGGAGACGCGGTAGGAATAATTGTATGCCGTGATATAGTCTACCAAGTAGTATCCGAAGGCCTAAATCCTGATAAGGTAACTGTCGAAGATGTGATGAGCACAGACCTGATCGTAGCTGAGGCAGACGAATACCTTGATGAGGTAGCGATGGCTATGGCCAAGAACAACATCTCCAGAGTCCCTGTAGTAGATGGAGAAATGCTTGTCGGAATAGTGACACAGAGCGATATACTGCGTGCATGGCCTGGATTCGCTGAAATCATGGAAGAAGAAATCGAGATGGATGCCGATGCACAGCCAAGGCCTGAATCTCAAACAGGTAACTGTGAGGAATGCGAGAACTACAGTGAGGATTTGAAGAATATTGGAGGCCTTCTTCTCTGCGAGGAATGCCGTTCGTAAAAAACCCATTCCTTTTATTTTACTTCTAAACTAGTTATAGAGTATGAACATCGTTGAGGAGGTTGAAAGAAGACGGCAAACTATAGTCGTCGAAGACGTTGACTCTGCTTATTCAGAGCTCAGAGACCTTCTTGACTCAAAGATGAGCTTTGATCATGTTACGGAAGAAAAATATTTCAACGATGTAGAAGAAGGAAAAATCAGAGCCAGAATAAAAACAGTAGAAAGATTTGACAAATTCACTGTTGAAGAACTCGAAATACATGTCACTATCACCCCAGAGAAAAACGAGCTAGATCTTCAAATAAAGGCTAAATTAATCACTGACTATCCTGAGAATCTCTCATATCAAAAAACTATCTGGTATTACGCATATAGGAGCCTTTTCGATAAATTCCTTTACGGAGGGGTAAGACATGGTTATGAGCCTGCGGTCGAAGACAAACTCGAAACCCTGATGGAAAGAATACGGGAAACAATGGAGGCCTAAAAATGGTTGAATTTGAGGACGGCAATTTTAGTAAACAAGACCATTTTTTCGTCAAGGAGGATCCTGCAAGAATTTACAGAGGCCTGAAGGATTTGCTTGTAAATGAGTTCGACATGGATAGAATTGAAGAAATGCGTAACGAATTTAATGTTTCAAGCCCAAAGGATAAGATTAGGCTTTATGCCTACAAAGAAAAAAGCCCTCACACATTAATTGAATATAATTTAAGTTTTCGCTCTAAAAGCCCTAAAAGTGTATACAAGCAGGATAGAGACTCTGATGTTTTGAAGGCCAAGGTTAAGACTTCTGCAAAAGTTGTAAGCTATTATCCTGGTAGAAACGAGCTATCGTGGGAGCCTATTTCACCAGGGGAGAATCCGTTCCGTAATCCTAGAGGGGGAGGCCTAAACGCAGAGCATGAAACTCGTTTTCAAAGAAGCAAATTTTACGAGGTCTTAGTCGGGATATGGCATAATAAATTCTATCATAGAGAAATCGAAAGATACGAGGAAGAAGCTGAAGAAACATGCTTGAGGATACATGATTTGATGCGGGAGAAGTTCGGTGTCGAAAAATCGATTGGACAAAGCGGGAGATCGGAGTACAGCCCTACATGGTGAGTAAAAGATGAGTGAAGACTTAGGATTCCTGGAGAAAAATATACTGCCGTGGTTTAGAACTCCGGGATCAGATGAAGAGGACGATAAATTTGAGGAAAAAGATAATATTTGGAGCGATTTCCATTTATTTGACGGCCACTGGGTGCGTGTAAGCAACAAGGTTGAATGGTATGAAAGCCCTAACGTCCCCAAAATTTATACAGAACACAAATATATTTTCCGGAACATTGACATGGGCAGACCTTACGAAAAATTCTATATGGAAAACCTTGACTCCGGAGACTTTGCCGTAGATATGGAGAACTCTGGGAGTCTTCCAAGCGGGAAAGGAAAATATAAGATAGAGCCATCGATCGAGACTAAGTATCCTCCTTCAGGCGATAACGATTTCTGCCTAGTTGAGTACAACGTCGATGCAAGAATAAAATATAGCGTTCCGGGAGGTATAGAGATGCTTCCAAGATTCCTAGCATACCCTCTGAATAGATTCTTCAAATGGGCTTATCTCCAATATATTGCTGAGGAGCAGATAGAGCATGACGGAGAGTTCGCACGGCAAAAACTACTAGAATACTTTGAATATATAAGAAAATACCATGGAGAAGAACCGGTTCAAAGCAAGACGCGTGAAGCCGCATTTAAACCTGCTGTAGATGAAGGGGTTTTCTTCCAATAAAAAATTGAAAGGCCTTAAGAGTTCTCCTTTAATATTTTCTTGGCTACCTGTTAAGTCAGTAGGCAGGACCTTCGAGGGACTGGAATGACTGTCTATGTTACCAGGTAGCCTCTATTTTTACTATTTATGGCAGAAATCTATGTGAAAGTTAAGACCGGTCAAAAAGAATTTGATTTAGAAACAGGCCATATGTTGAGGGCTTCTTTGATGGAAGAAGCAGAAAATAACAGGGCTAATACTGAACTGGTTGAACGGCTTTCCAACATTTTAGATACTGAAGTTGGATTGATTGAAGGTCATAAGAGGCCTAGAAAAAAGTTAAAGGTTAACATTACTGAAGATGAGTTAGAGGGAAGGATAAAAGAATGGCAAAAGCAGCGATGAAGCAAGCGAACTATGTAATTGAAGCAGAATTAAAGACTTCCGGGAGAGTTGAAAAAAGCGATGTAGTAGGCGCTATATTCGGCCAGACTGAAGGCCTTCTAGGCGAAGAAATGAACCTGAAAGAGCTGAGAAAAAAGGGAAAAGTCTCAAGAATGAACGTCGAATTAGACGGTAAAGAAGGAAAAATTAAGATCCCTACCTCTATGAATGCTACAGATACCTCATTATTGGCGGCTTCGCTTGAAACTATTGAGAAAGTCGGGCCTTCTAATGCAGATATTAAAGTAAATGAGATTAGAGATCAGAGAGTCTCAAAGAGAGACTATATTGTTAAACGGGCTAAACAGCTTTTGACACAGATTGAGAAAGATTCTCCAGATAGACAGGCCTTAGAAGAAGATTTAAAGGCAGAGATCCGGCAAGAACAAGTCACAGAGTTCAGAGGCTTCCCTGCAGGGCCGGACACAGATATTTCCGATGAAGTAATAATTGTGGAAGGGGAATCAGATGTCAAAAATTTGCTAAAGCACGGTGTTAAGAATGCTTTAGCGGTTGGTGGTACATCAGTGCCTGCAGGAATTGAGAAAATAGCGGAAGAAAAAGATGTAACAGCGTTTCTAGATGGTGATAGGGGCGGTGACCTGATAATGAAGGAATTAAAGGAAAAGAATATTCCTAGATATTTCACAAAAGCTCCGGAAAATAAAGAGGTCGAAGATCTTTCATCTAAAGAGGTTCATGAGGCCTTGAGAGATAAGAAGCCTGTGAAGTACGCTAAAGTTGAAGAAGTAGATGAAGATAGACCTGATTTTGATGAAGAATTTGAAGAGCTAGTAGGAACTCGTGCCGCAATGAGCATCAATGAAGAAAGAGAGGTTATAGATAGGGCGCCTGCAGATAACATACAAAATCTGGATAACGAGGCCTGGGCATTGATACTGGATGGAGAAGTAGATTCGGGAAAAGTAAATAAGGCAGAAGATCTTGGAGCAGAATTTATCGCAGGAATGACTCGCTCCGACAATGCTAATTCAAGTGAAGTAAAAATAATAACACGAAAACAAAAAGCGGAGGCCTAAAAAGCCATGATCGAAACATTTACAGCTATTTGGATGGGTGACAGCATATATGTCCAGTTACTGAGGTTTTTCTTAGTTTTGATGATTGGTACATCTCTCACAAAAATTATACTTGTCCCTCTGGCCAAAAGAGTGTATCCAAAAGAAAACGAAAAAGCACTCCATTCTTTGGAGAACTTAACAGTTATTTTTGGGCTCTTCGTCGCATTTACATTGGCTTTACAGGCAGGTAGCTTTGGAGGCCTAGTAGGCGTAATAACAGCTTTAGGCGCGGCAATCACGGTTGCAGTAGGATTCGGAATGAGAGATCAAGTCTCTAACCTGGTTGCAGGCCTATTAATACACTTAGATACTCCTTTCATCAAAAATGACTACATCAAGGTAGGGGATACTGAAGGGGTCGTTAAAGATGTTTCTCTGCGAGCTACTACTCTTAATGGAGGGAAGAACAAGAAGCAGATTGTGCCTAATGCGATGCTCACAACAGGGGTCGTTAAAAACTACACTAAAAGCCGTAAGACAAAAGTCTCGATAGAAACTAAAGTTGAATTAAAAAATGCGGAAGAGGCCTCGGAGCTTTTACTTGAGTCAATAAACGAAAGCAGTGAAACAATGGAATCTCCTGCACCAGAAATATCGTTCAAGAAAATTGAAAATAATGAGCTTGAACTGGATGCGACTTTCTGGGTTAAGAAATCGGATGAAGTCAAAAACGCGAGAAGCGATGTGCTTAAGAAATATACAGAGAAAATGAAGGCCTCAGGGCTTTTAGATGAAGAGCCTGAAAAAGAAGAATAAGTTCGGCTTTTTTCGAACAAGTTAGCCGGGTTTAAAAACAGGAAAGCCGTTTTAGGTTTATATGAAAAAGGCAGTAATAGTATTGGTGTTTATTGGTTTAATGATAGGAATTTCTACAGCAGTTGTAGGCCATAATAATTCTGGCGAGGCCGATGCAGGAATAACTTCTAGCAGCTCTGCCAGCGCCACTGAAAGCGTAAGCGAAAACGGCACGCAGTACAAAGCCAATATTACAACGTTGGAAAGCAACCAGAATATGACATACAATGAAATAGAAGATGTTAGTCATAATAATCGAAGTGTCAAGTTTAACGGTACTATCACTGCAGGAACGCCATGCCACAGCCTGAGTCACGAAGTTAACAAAACTGGAGAAAATAAATATGTGTTAAATATCAAAACAGTTAGAGAGAACACAGATCGGGTCTGCGCAGAAGTAGTAACAGGGATTAGCTATGAGGCAGAGTTTGAGGCCGAATCAGGGTTTAAATTAGAAGTTCATCACGACGGGGAAGAAATAGAGACATTAGAAAATAGAGAGAAAGAACAAGAACTTTCTCTATTTCAGAAAATTATAGAGTTCTTAGGCCTATAAGATAACGTCCTTAGCAACTTTTGAAACCTTTGAAACATAGTTTTCAGGACAGTAAACATTCAGGTTAACTAATTGCCATTCAGCTTCAGTTAAAGCATCAGGAATAGGACTTAAATTTGCTAAAGGCCTGATGTTTCGTTCTTTCTTTACTCTCACATTTAGATCAGTTGATCCGGGAACTGCCGGTAGATCTACTATAACTTTGGTTCTTTCAAGGCCTGCTTCTTCGGCTATCTCTGTTTCAAGTTTTTCCTCTGATTTTTCCGAGAATTCTTTCAATGTTTTCCTGCTTAATGAATCTGAGTCCAGCGATAAGACTTTTTTGTAAAGTCTGCGGTTAGAAACTTTCGAATACAGACCCGAATCGCTTTCGAAGTCTTTGAGAGCTACATGAGCTTCATAATCATCCATCTTCATCATTTTTTCAACATTCTTATCTTCAACATAGTTTTCTAATGCTCTTTCAAGCATTTTCTCTGCTATCTTGCATGCGTTATGAAGATAAACAGATTTTAGCATGTGGAAACGCGCTGTAAGTAAAGACTCTAAGGCCTGAACTCCTTTGTAATCGAATACTAGTCTTCTAGAGTCAATTTCTGCCAGTCTAATAATGGTGGCGGCGTCAACCTGTCCATACTCTACGCCTGTCGCATGGGAGTCTCTCTGAAGATAATCCATTCTGTCAGCATCAATATCTCCAGCTACAACTCTACCAATCTCCAGTTCGCCATTAATAATTTTCTTCACTCGTCCTGCTTCGACTAATAATTCGTCTTCCAGGCTATCAACTACTTTGCAAGAAAGCTCTTCATGTGAAAAACCATTCTTTTCGGCAACAACTTCCGAAGCATGAGAGAAAGGCCCGTGACCTGAATCATGTAAAAGGCCTGCAATACGTAGCTCTTTTCTTCTATCGCCGTTGATCCCTAGAGAGTCAGCGAACTTTCCAGCAGTATGCATTACTCCTAGCGAATGCTGAAAACGAGTATGCGTAGCAGAAGGATAGACAAGCGAGGAAAGACCTAACTGTTGTATTCTCCTAAGCCTCTGCATTTCAGGCCTATCTACTACTGATTCTTCCTCATCTTCTAGCTGTATATATCCATGTAGAGCGTCCTGAATGTGTACTGTCATTTTTGGGGTCAATCATTTATTATTTGGTTTATAACTTTTTTAACCTGTTCTCGGTTTTTTACCAGGCCTTCTTGGTCTCTTAGACTTGTTTTTCTGCCTAGAACTCCGTGAACTAATGAAAGATAGATTTCAGCAGTATTCTGGGGTTCTGAAGCACCCAGTTTGTTAAAAATATTTTCAAGTATTTCAAGAAATTTTCTATCCAGCTCTTCTAATTTTTCTGAAAGTTCTTTGTCTTTTGAGGCCTGAGCTTGTATCTCTAAAAGCGCTTTTTCGAACTCCCAGCGACCCTCCTCTTCCATGCTAAAGGATAGGTCGAGTAACTGTTCTAACATTTTATTTTGCGGGGCGTGAACTATTTTTTCATGCTCTTTTTCGAC